>X410_Impala__coassemble_112_pt1 | contig 16753 bp, 14 predicted proteins | sample X410_Impala__metabat2_low_PE_001 | metagenome-assembled genome bin X410_Impala | reverse complement strand
ATAAGGGATTCAGGCATTTCGCTAAATTATTTTTGACAGTTTCCGGGCGCGGAAGACGGAACATTTATAAAATAAAAAACATTAAAAATATTCATAATCAATTAACCTCAGGCAGTTTCCAAAGACAAATTTTTGCAACTATTCTGTGCCATAATCTGTTTGTAAGTTAAAAGCAAATCAGACATCTGACAGGAGGAATCCCAATGATAGAAGCCAGATCCCTGACCATGATCTATGGAAACGGCCACCAGGCTACCGATGAAGTCTCATTCACCGTCAAGGCAGGTGAGATAGTCGGCTTCGCCGGACCTAACGGAGCGGGAAAGACCACTGTCATCAAGAGGCTCACGGGTATCCTTAAGCCCACGTCAGGAACCGCGGTAATAAATGGGTTCGACATAAACAAGGATCCCATAAATGCAAAAAGATCATTTGCTTATATCGCCGATAATCCGGACATCCTCATACAGCTTTCAGGCCTTGAGTATCTGAATTTCATCGCCGATATGTATGAGATTCCTGAAGATGTAAGGAAAGAAAAGATCGGCACTCTTTCTAAGAGATTCGGCATGAAGGATGTCCTTACAACTCAGATGCGCGAGTATTCGCACGGCATGAGGCAAAAGCTGATGGTCATCTCGGCTCTTATCCACAACCCTCCGGCGTGGATCCTGGATGAGCCCATGACCGGACTTGACCCGACGGCGGCTTTTGAGCTTAAACAGATGATGAGAGAACACGCAAATGCAGGAAATGCCGTACTTTTCTCGACCCACGTTCTTGAAGTAGCAGAGCAGCTCTGCGATAAGATCCTGATAATCAACAAGGGAAAGATAATTACGGAGGGCACTTTGGAGTTCTTAAGGCTCAATAATCCCGGAATGACATTAGAAGAGATATTCGTAAAACTTACTGGCAACCGGGAGAAGCCGCTATGAACAAAACGAGGAGCTTATATAAAGCCTTCAGTTCGAATCTGGAGATGCCCAAGCCTACGGGCGAGAAAAAGGTAAAGCTCTATAACAGATTCGGCATGATCGCTTTCATAGGTATTATGGTGCCGGTATCAATTGTTATCGGCTACGTCACTTATGCGCTCACGGACCTGATGTACGGCTTTGACGGTAATACCTACGGCCTTTTGACTGAGATCGATCTCATATCGGCCTTTGCGATGGTATTCGGAATGCCGCTCATGTTCAGTGTCCTGTTCTTCTCATCAGATCTGCAGTTCCTGACAGCTCTTCCGGTAACTCCCGGTTCGCTTTATGCAGCGAGATTCTGGCACACGTTCAAGGCTGAAAACGTCATGACATCGAACGTGCTTTTCGCGATATACATAGGATATTTCATATCTGCCATTAAAAATGCCGGCATCAAAGAAGCGCTTCACCCTGTTGTGCTGATCGCTTCAGTGGTGGGCTTCTTCGGCTCTTTGCTGATACCCCTGATTTACTGCTCGATAATTGCATTGCTCCTGATGCTCGTCCTGAAGAGATTTAACAGGGTCAGCATCTACTACTACACGTCGATCGTAGTCTTCATTGCCTTCGCCGTAATGTTCCTTTTGTCATTCGAAGGCTACGGAAAGATAAGCGTTATAAACTATCTGAATTCACTGGTCGTCAGCGACAACAACTTCACTACGATCTGCAACATCTTATTCCCGACAAACTATCTGACGACGATGGCGATAGAAAACCATTCGGTACTGCCTCTCATCGGATCGGTGCTCATCATCGCCGCGCTGTACATGCTGTCGGTCCTTGTTGCGCATTTAACATATCGAAAAGGTTTATTCGCGGCGGCCGTCATCTCAAATAAAAAGAGGCATCGCAAATCATCTTTCTCATACAAAAAGCGCGGTGTGTCAGCATCACTCCTGTCCAAAGAGATCAAGGTCCTTACAAGGAACATGACCTACCGCATGAACTGTGTTTTCGCAAATCTAATATGGCCTATCGCGGCAGTCATATTCATTATCGAAGCTCCGAAATTCGAATTTTTCAAGCTGTTCAGGGCAAAGCTCGCAGGCAATGAACCTGTAAGCCACATCATATTATTCGGCGCGTTCATCGCAATGGCATTTATCGGTTCAGGACTTAATTCGATCGCTTCAACTTCATTTACGCGCGAAGGCGTTCACTTAGACATGCTCAAATATCTGCCCGCGGATCTGGGCAAACAGATCAGGGCAAAGGTATGGGTCGCAATACTGTTCACATTCATTCCCGTGGCATTTGCGGTAGCAGCGGTAACGGTCTTCTTCGGTGTTACAGTGATGCTTCCCCTTTATATCATCACAGCATTTGTCTGCATCCTGACTGCCACCATGATCGGCGTCATTATGGATTCGATCTCGCCATATACGGTATGGTCTGACGAACTCTCAGCTCTCCGCGGCAATCTGAACTGCTTCTTTAATCTCGCCGCCGAGCTCATTGCCGCACTCTTTGCAGGCGGAGTTTTGTACGGCACATATCTGCTCACAAAGAATTCAGTAATAACCATATCAGTGGTCGCGGCAATCCTTGTTGTTGCAAGTGTGCTGATCGTGATCACCGGTCTGCCGCGCGTAAGGAAGAACATCGAGTCGCTGAAATGATCTTTTGTTATTTGCTATAATGCAAAAAGAGATTATTTTTCAGAGGCATATATGACAGACATTCTGATCGTTGAAGATAATGAGGAATTGGGCGCGCTCATAAGGGATTTTCTTGTCCGCGACGGCTTTGCGGTCACCTGGAAAACAACCGGTGAAGCCGGCCTTTCTGCCCTTAAGGAAGACAAGTACCGCCTGATGCTCTTAGACGTCATGCTTCCGGGTTTTGACGGCTATGAGACACTGCGCATCCTTCGTAAAGACTTAGGCCTTCCGGTCATCATGATGAGTGCAAAAAACGACGACCAGAGCAAGATCCTAGGCCTTGATGTCGGTGCTGACGACTACATCGAAAAGCCGTTTTCTTTCCCCGTTCTCTCATCAAAGATCAAGGCGATACTCCGCCGTAATTATGATGCTTCCGAAGAGCGCAAAGAACTTTCTTATAAAGATATAAAAGTCGATCTCGATGACATGACAGTCCGTAAGGGTGATAAGGTGATCCCTGTAAACGGCAAGGAACTGGACATTCTCATCTACTTTCTTAAAAATCCCGAAAAGGTCATTCACAAGGAAGTTCTGTTCAATGCCGTATGGGGAACTGACTGCATCTCTGAGATGTCGACCCTTACAGTATATATAAGATGGCTTCGCGAGAAACTTGAAGACGATCCGAAGAATCCGGAATATATCCACACAGTTTGGAGAGTCGGTTATAAGTTCGGAGGAGACTCTTCCAAATGAGAAAATACATAGGAAAGTATTTTCTTCTTTTCTTTTTCTGCATGGTCCTGGGACTAGCCGTATTTTTTTATCTGACCGGTAAAGACAACGAGACAAAAGGTCAGAGAATGACTCTCATTAACCGTGTAACCAACGAAGTCTCTTCTGCCGGCAATGAGAATTACGGTTCAAAGTTGAGCACACTTATTGCAGATAACAATTGGGAGCAGGAGTACGGTAAAGGCAATGTTCCTGTTGCAATCAGATATGTTGAAGGCGGCATTAATGCTGACGGTTCAGTAATTACCGCACAGGATTCAACGGTAGTAAGTATAACGGAAGAAGGTGAGTTCAGAGGCCTCCTGGTGTTTACATTCGAACAGCAAAAGCTGTCAGATAATATCCTGTTGTGTGAACTGATAATAGCTGCAGTATTCGTTGTTGCAGCACTGTTCTTTGTTTACATCGACCGTAAGGTCATCCTGCCTTTTAACAGGCTCTCCGAATACCCTGAACGCATCGCAAAGAATGAGAATGCAGATGCTCTTCCCGAATCGAAAAACAGATATTTCGGCAAATATATCTGGGGCATGAACATGCTCCGCGACCGTTTGTCAGGTGACACCGGGAAACTCCGTCAGCTCGAGAAGGAACAGCTCACTTTGGTATCTACGATCGCACACGGCATCAAGACACCTGTTGCCAATATCAAGCTCTATTCCGAAGCGATCAAGAGCGGACTTTATAGAGACGACGGAATTCCTGATGAAAAGGATGCCGAAGTTGCCGGCAAGATCACGAAGAATGCCGATGACATCACAGATCTTGTAAAGGAACTTCTGGACAGCGCATCAAAGGGCGTGGTAGTTTTCGAGCCCGTCATTGAAGCGTTCTATCTTACCGAGATCGAAGAATTCGTTAAGCGCGAATACGACAACCGCCTGAATGTTCTGCGCATTCCTTACAAGGTCGACCTGAAGAGCAAGGTTATGATCAATTCCGACAAGTCAGGCATCGAGCGTATCCTTACCCAGCTCCTCGAAAATGCCATCAAGTACGGTGACGGCCGCGGCATCACGGTCACTGTCGATAAGAACGAAGATGGTTATATTTTCTCCGTCCGCGATGTCGGAAGCCGCATTCCCGACAGCGAACTTCCTTATGTTTTCAACAGCTTCTGGCGCGGCTCCAACGCAGCTGAAGTTGAGGGCAACGGCTTAGGTCTTTACGAAGCCGCATTTATCGCCAGAAAACTCGGAGGCGATATTGCCGCACGCTATCTTGAGGATAGTGAAGAGACGGAGTTTGAAGTATTTTTGCCGTTGTGATGATCATCGGTATTAAAGCTGTATACCTCTGTGTCAAATTAAAAACCTGCCAACAAATTCTTTTGTCAGCAGGTTTTTTGTTGTAATTTGAATTCGATTTATGCGTTCAGTTCAGATTATCTTCCCCAGCTGTCAACTATATCATGAATCGTCTGAGGAATTATGTTAAGCTGCTCACCTACAGAAGAAATTATACCGGGAACAAACAATCCTAAGACAAGCATGAAGATACAGATCAGAATGCAGACAATAATTGCAGACGGACGCCAATCCTGGACTTTCCTGGCACCGATAATGATATAGACAACCGTCAGGATAAGGTATACAGCCACGCTGCCGGCGAAAACCAAAAAGGGTGATTTGGTTGCTTCCGTAACAACTATGCCATGCGTATTGATATCGTTCATTGCGACTTCCAGAAAACTAACCTCCATGTACCAGATCAAGCTCGTAATGACGAGAGATACAATGGCCTGAATAAAGAAAAAAGTTCCTCTTCTCATAATATTTTCCTCCGACAATTTAGTTATAAGGTATGTCTGATATGTAAGATCCGCTACCGACCACAGACTAACAGTGATCTGCAGGTGTTTGATGATTTTGTGGTGAATTGACTTTTTTGCGTGGTGAAATGCAATCAAACATCTGAATAAAGGATTTTGGGATTTTTCCGTTCTTTAAGGATTTTTTAATAGTTAAGTTTCAGAATAGTGTGCGAAGACGGAAAAAGGGAGGCAGCAGTATGGGTACTGTTATAGAAACAAAAGATCTTTGCAAGACTTATATAGTAAATAAGCAAAGTAATAATGTTCTTCAGAATGTGAATTTCAAGGTTGAGGAAGGCGAGTTCGTATCGGTAATGGGACCTTCGGGTTCAGGCAAGTCCACGCTGCTCTATACGGTAAGCGGAATGGATAACGTTACTGCAGGAAGCGTTTTCTTTGACGGCGATGAGATTTCCGCAATGAAAGACAAACAGCTCATCAATTTAAGACTCATCAAGATGGGTTTTGTTTTCCAGCAGATGTACATGATGAAGAAATTAAGCATCATTGACAACATCGTTCTGCCGGGATTCCAGGCGAAGATAAGACCGAGGGAAGAGATCAGAAAAGATGCTGAGGATCTTATGAGAAAACTCGGCATCATCGATGAGGCGGACCGCGAGATCACTGAGGTGTCGGGCGGACAGCTTCAGAGAGCATGCCTTTGCAGGGCGCTTATCAATCACCCGAAGGTCATATTTGCAGACGAGCCTACGGGAGCCCTGAATTCAAAGGCTTCGGGCGAAGTCATGGAAAGACTTCTTGAGGCAAACCGCATGGGCACGACGATCCTCATGGTAACCCACAGCGAGAAAGTCGCATCGATCTCAGACAGGATTATCTATCTCGTTGACGGCAACATCCAGGGTGAACTGATCCTCGGAAAGAAGACCGAAGATGATCTCTCCGCAAGGGAGCGCAGGGTAAGAAACTGGCTTGAGGAGATGGGTTGGTAATATGTATTTCAGAATGCTCAAAAATGATATTAAGGACAAGCCCGGACTTAATATCGTAACCTGTATTTTCATGATTGCTGCGGTTACTTTCACGGTAATCGGATCGACCATGATATATGCACTTTTCGGAGGCGAGCAGAAGACCTATGAGAAGTGCAATTCATCTGATGTATTTCTCAAAGTTGACAATGATGTTGCTGACAGTGAAGGCCTTGTTGAGAGCCTTACAAACGACATCATGGAAAAGCCGATCATCGCGGACTGCATATATGAAGAAGCAGTGTTCCTGAACTTCGGATCACTTGAATTCATCGGTGATAAAGTTACGAATGATGTTCATTACGGCTCAAAAGTGATCATCACGGACATGCCCGGAAAATACGACATTCCGATCGATCTAGACAACAATTATTTTGAGGTTAAGAACGGGTGTATTGCCATATCACAGGTACTCTGCAACAGATTCAATCTGAAGGTTGGCGACAAGGTCAGGATGACGACCCAGATGGGAAACACATATGAGTTTGTCATCTCTGTCATCTATAAGAATCCGGCTTCGACGCAGATCGACAGAATATATCTTTCTGACAGGGACAAAGAGATCTTCTATTCAGAGTGTCCTGTGAAGAACGGACTGTACACCTGTACGGTCGTGCCCGGAATAGACGATTACATATCAACGCTCAGAGAATCATGCACAGACCTGATGCTCAAGTATGAGATCTATCACACATACGGATATGCATCCAGGATCCTCTTCATGAACAACGACGGACTTTTCGCGATCATCGTAACGGCATGCATGCTCGTCGTGGCAGTTGCGATCATGGTAATGACAATGATCACGATCGACTTCAGTCTGAAGTCTGCCATCAAGAGGGAAGAACGTGAGATCGGGATGATGAAAGCCATCGGAGTATGGTCGCTCTCATATAAGACGCTCTTCATCGTGAAGTATCTTTTCTTCGCGGTCGCAGGCGGCGTCGTGGGACTTCCTTTGGGATTCTTTTTAAGCAAGCTTTTGTTCAACAAGTTCGTTATGCACATCATGTTCCCTGACGTGAAGATGATGATCCTCATCGGCGCGGCAGCAAGTCTTGTGACTATCTTCCTGATCATTCTTTTCAGCTTCTTTGCATTGAGAAGAATGAATAAGATCAGCGTCATCGATGCGATCCACGGCGAGAACAGGGGCGAGAGATTCAGCGCTCTTCCCGGACCTTCACTCAACAAAAAGAAGCATATGTCCGTTCCGATGTTCCTTGCGGTAAGCGATATCCTGAGAGGATTTAAGAGATACTTATTACTGATCCTTGCATATATTCTCGGAATCTGCGTGGTCATGTTCGTCGTAAGACTTAACGACACGATTATGACCACAGATTATGCACACACGTATTTCCAGCAGGGAAGGCTGGACTTCCTTGTCACGATCGACGATTCATATTACGAGAGACTCTATCTTGGCAGCGGAAGCTTCAAGGGCGCGGTGGATGTTATCAATGACAACTTTGCAGCCAATGACATTCCTGCCCGCATCACGGTCAAGATGTGCGGCAGTGCCATCTTCAGATATGAAGGCGGAGAGACAATAGGCCAGCTTGAATGGACAGATGAGCCGATGACGGAGATCTCATATCTGGAAGGAAATGCTCCGAAGCTCAGGAACGAGGTTGCACTCGGCTATTACGCTGCAACCGAAAGAAATATAAAGATCGGCGACACCATTAATATCGAATACGATAAGTATGCAGATGACCACATAACGTTCAATAAGGTCAGTGAGGATTTCATCGTAACGGCATATGTCGATCAGTTCGGTGCAAACATCCCCACGATATTCATGGGCGACGATTTTGAAGGCTCGTTCGTAACAGACGGAAACTATTTCAGCTGTGAGATAGATGCTCCCGCAAGCCGGCATGAAGAGATCATCGAAAAGATGCAGTCACTCTATCCTGACGGTGAGATAACGGTCCTCAGAAACAGTGAGATCATGCCGCATTATCTTGTGGGATATCAGGAGATGTTTAATCTCATAATCCTCATCGTATCCCTGATCTGTGCCTTTGTCCTGACGCTTCTTACGTCACTTTACGAGAACATCTTCATCGATGAGGAGACAGCGGACATTGCGCTTCTTAAGAGTATGGGATTCGGCAAGGAAACTATACGCGCATGGCATTTCTTAAGGCTGATGCTGCTGGCGGCATTCTCTCTGATGCTTACATATGTCTTCATGGCTACAGGCGGAAATTTCCTTATCGGAAATCTCTTTAAGAGCATCATGAAGTGCGGTGCGTTCTCGTTAAAAGTTCTGCCCGTAAACAACTTTGTCATTGTGCCTGTTCTTGTGCTGGCAGGTCTTGCACTTGTTATCTCCCTAATGACGGAAATGACAGGCAGGATCCAGATTTGGAAAGTGAGAAACGAATAATGAAAAAGTTTATAAAGATATCAGCAGCACTGCTGTTAACATCAATGCTCCTTACGGGATGCGGTACTTCTGCACCGGTCGTTGTCGATGTAAATCTTGCGATGACTCCCGTTGATTCATACAACACAAAACAGGTTCGCGAATACACCGATGCCGGAACGGTCGAAGAACCCATAGAGACGTTTTCTTCTGATGACGGACTCTGTGTCATCAAGGTCATGCCGAGCTACTACGACATCACTCTCGATTACGAAAACGGCAGCAGGGCAGAGGTCGGCACGGCATACGGAACGCTCATCAGAGTAAAGCTCCCGGAGTTTATAGAGACGATGGAGCCTTACCTTTATGAGAACATCAGAATGGCTTACGACGGAGAGTTTTCAGCCGATGCGGTTGAAGAAAGAAGAGCCGTGCTTTTCGAATCCATGAGACCGGAATACCAGGAAGAGATTTCCGCATTTGCTGAAGCAATCTCAAACGGTGCGCACGGAATTGAGGAAGATAACATTATCAGCTACGAGGAAGCTATCCTCATGCAGATGATCCCCGATGCACTCCGCCCGACATGCTGCAGCGCGCTTTCTTTGTGGGGAAGCAAGACCACAACAGGTGACAGGATAACGCTAAGAAATCTCGAGTGGAATCTCGGATCAAACAACCAGATGGGCATGATCAATGCCGTCACGCATATGAAGAACGGCAGCCGCACGCTCACGGCCATATCGGTCTTAGGACTCCTGGACATCATCTCTGCTGTTAACGACGACGGCGTTTTCGCAGCGATCCTCGATGTCGGATCAAAGCATAAAGAAGCATTTGTTTACGAAGGCAAAAAATGCTACACGATGGAGCTCCGCTATGCTTTGGAAGAGTATGCGACGGCAAGAGAACTCGGTGAATACATGGTCGGAAACAGCGGTGATTTCACATGGTGCCACAACCTCATAATCTCCGATGCCAATGATTCATTCTGCGCAGAAGACTGTGTAAGAGAAGTCTCCGAAAAGGGTCTCGGCATGTCAGTTCTCCGTGACGCTGACACGCCTATCTTTGAAGGGCTTTCATGGGACAGCGAAGATTCGCTTTGTGTGGTCAATTCATTTACGACGGCAGGCAATCAGGACGGATTTACCGGATCTGATTCAAACACTATAAGGTTTGCAAAATACAACAAGTGGGTAAGTTCTAAAGACAAGTTCTCTCCCAAAGATGTTAAGGATCTTATCACTCAGGAGATCGTTGACCAGTATAAAGTTCAAAATGTTCACGGCAGCGGAAGCGCGCAGCTGATCCTGGTCGACTATCACACGGGTTCGGTGCAGGTCGCATTCTCAGGACCTGAAGGCGTCGTCGACAAACCGGACTTTATCGAAGTTGAAGTAATAGGCGGGTAGGCTTTTTCGAGTTTAAAAATCACAGTAATAGTCACAGTAGACTATGATGTTACTGTGACTTTTCTGCAACATAATTACCCTTTTATTTGTATTATTAATACAGGCCGCAAATCAGGGGGAGAATGTTATGAAAAAAGGAAAGCACGTATTGTCGGCAGTTCTTGCATTATGTATTGCACTGGGAGCAGCTGGCTGCAACACGGTTAAAAAGGGTGAAAGAACATTCAGTTCAGATCCGTCCAAAGCTGAAACTGAAGCAGAAACTGTAGCTGAGACAGAAACTGTAGCAGAAACCGAGACAGAGACTGAACCAACTACCGTGGAAACAGAAGAAGTAAGACAGGGTGACGACGTTGTCGTCGGGCCCGGACGTCCAACTTTGCCCGATGAACAATATCTGGCAGCAGTTCCGGAGCAGGACCGCTATATGTTTCTGAGCGGAACATGCAAGACAACTTTTCCCGATAACAGCGAGATAAAAAGGATCTCATTTCTCAAACTGAACTATGACATGGTATGGAAGAGCGTATACGGATCAGTTGATCTTGAAAAAGGATCAGCAACCTATACATATCTGTCTGGCGGCCTTTACGATACTGATAGTTATCAGGTTTTCGTCCTTAGCGGTGCTGAGGTCGAGAAATGCAGGAACGCTTTTGACAGCACTCTTCTTCACGATGAAGTGCAGCTTGGCAAGGGTTTCTGGCTGGTTGCAGTTGAATACAAAGACGGCACATGTTATGCATACCAGTTCGATAAGAGCGGTTTTACGAGAAACACTCCCGAGAACATCATGATCAACACATATTTTGATAGAATGAATCTTGACGATAACACCAGATATATCTTTGGTTTATCCGGATATTAACAGATAAGGAATTTGCATATGCTTAGTTTAAGACCATATAAGAAAGAAGATGCGGCAACAATACTCTCATGGAGCAAGGATGAGAGAGCATACTACAAGTGGTGTGCTGGAGTAATTGGAGAATATCCCGCTACCGAAAAAGAGTTTGAATTTGTTGATTCGCTGATGGCATTTACTGCCTTTGACGAAGACGGAACCGCAGGCTTTTTTACATTCAGAAATCCCGGTGGAGAGCTTGATGTTTTGCGCATCGGATTTGTTGTTGTGGATCCTGCAAGAAGAGGTAAAGGACAGGGCAAGGAGATGCTCCGCCTTGCACTCAAATATGCATTCGAAGTATATGGCGCAAAGAAAGTAACTCTCGGCGTTTTCGAGAATAACGAAGCTGCATACTACTGCTATAAAGCAGCAGGCTTTAAGGATATCGTTCTTGATGAGACAGAGACATATACCGTAATGGACGAGGTATGGGTCTGCAAAGAAATGGAAGCTGAAAATGATACTTAAAAATTTTGATCCCGCCAGGGACTTTGATGCAATTAAAAACTGGATTGAAGACGAGCGCACACATGCCTTGTGGAGTGCGAGCCGTTTTGCTTTCCCGCTCGAAAAAGAGAACTTCACGAACACATTATCCGACATGAATTCAAAGAGCGGAGACATACCGTTTCTGGTCGTTACAGACGATGGTGAAGCGGCAGGTTTCTTCTGTTATGCATTCAATGAAGAGACCAAAGAAGGCATGCTCAAATTCATTGTTGTGAATCCCGCTTTCCGCGGAAAAGGCGTTGCGGGAGAACTGCTAAAACTGGCGTCGGAATATGCTTTCGCGCATGGTGCGGAGATGGTGCATCTTAATGTGTTTACCGAAAATGTCAGGGCAAAGAAGTGTTATCTCAAGGCAGGTTTTACCGAGAGGAACACAACCGAGAATGCGTTCCAATATAAAGATGAGTATTGGGGCAGATGCAACATGACTTTAAGGAAATAAGCAGCGGAATTTTGCCCCAATCAGTTTGATTTCTGATGATATAATCTGTTGCAGTTTAAGGGATAAGGGAGAACTCTATGAAAAAGGCAACAGCTTTATTGCTGACCGCCGCTATTGCGCTTGGAATTTGCGGATGCGGCAGGATCGATGATACGAAGGTAGACGACCTGATAGATGAAGGTTACGTGATCGAACAGGTTGACGATGATAGCATTTGTATTTCCGAAGACGGCGTTGAATATTACTACAAGTCGGGACTGATGCATCCTGTTTTTGAGCAGGCAGTCTTCACGGTCTCGCCTAACCCGGAGCATTCAGACTGGCCTGACCGGACAGTCACAATAAAACCTGAGGGCACACAGATATACGTTACCGCTGAGAAACATTACATTACAACTAACCGCGATGGTGAAGCGGTCGAGCACACGGACGGCTTTCTTTTCAAGTTTCTGTGGGGTACGGGTTTTGAAGAAGAGGATCTGTATAACACGCGCGGATTTGCAGATGTTGCAGGCGATTACAGGTCATTCATCGAAAATTATCTGACACCTGATGAACTTCAGGAAGTCTACGACAGGGCAAAGGAACTGCAGAAAGAGTTATATTAACTGCAGCAAGTTAACATAGACCTCCTTTTTTATATAGTAAGAAGTCAAAATGTATCGTATTATTGATATTGTTACGGACAAGCATGGAGATAATAAGGTATATGACAGACATTCTTTACAGGACAGATTCTGCTGACAGGTTCCGCGAATTACCGGGCGAGACTTTTAAAGATATTGCGCTTAGCGAAGTCATCGGATTCATGGCTTCCGATCAGGAAGACCAGGGCATCCTCAAGGACATCATGACCAAGATCCCTACTGATATTTCAGACATGAAGTACCGTCAGGATATCGTTAAGGACCTCATGGCAAACCAGGATCTCTGCAAGGCCATAAAAGAATCCATCAGCTCGATCAAGGTATTAAGATATTACGGAAGCGGCCAGAAAAGGCTGCACGACAGGGATAATTCTTTGTCGTCTCTCCTTGAGGAATTAAGAGAGCTTAAAGTCTGGGTCGAAGTCGTCGAAAAGCTCTATACCGCATTGAGCGGAAGCGCCCTCAGATCAGAAGGTCTTACAGGCTTAAGGGAGCAGCTTAAAGTCATCAGCGAGGATGAGGAATTCAAGTCAGTCAAGCCTGATATACAGAAGATCCACGAGGACCTTTCTGCAGCAAAGGGTGCTGTGGTCGGTGTTACTTTCACGGCTGACATGGATATTGAGAGCGTTTCCGCGATCGAGTTTGTCGACTATAAACCGAGATCGACTTATACCATCATGGACATTGCTGTAGGTTCAAAGATCAGGAACCCGTTCAACGACTATAAGTATCAGGATCCGCTCCTGACCGCCATGACGCCTTTTATGAAAAAGCACCTCTGGAAGCATTACGGCGAGATAAGACATCTTATCAGAAAGCATTCCAAGTACGATTCAAGGATCCTTACGAACCTTTATAACGGTCTTGTTTTCTACTTAAGTGTTGCCAACATGGGCAGACGATTAGAATCTTCAGGTTACGTTACTTCTTTCCCTGAGATCGATTCCGGCAAGGCACCCGAAGTAAAAGGACTTTACAATATCCGTCTTGCAATAGCAGGCGAGAAAGAGATAGTCAAAAACGATTTCTCATTCACCGATGACGAGAGGATCTTCATACTGACAGGTCCCAACCGCGGCGGTAAGACGATCCTTGAGCAGGGATTGGGACTTGTATCAGTCATGGCATCTCTGGGCATGTTTGTTACTGCTGATTCTTTCACCGGTCTGCCGTTCGGAAAGATCCTTACGCACTTCCCGATAGATGAGAACCTGACTATCAATTACGGCCGTCTTGGCGAGGAAGCAGTGAGGATCAAGGAGATGGTTAAAGAAGCTGACGATAACACATTGCTGCTCTTTAACGAGTCTTTCTCGACTACGTCTTCTGCTGATGCTTTATACCTTGCAAAAGACCTTATCCACATCCTTAAAGAGAAGGGTTCTTATGTGATCTTCAATACTCACATTCATGAACTTGCAACAGACATCCCGGAGATGAACGAGTGGGAAGGCAGGGGCAAGATCGTCAGCATCGTTATGGAGATGAAGGATAACAAGAGTACGTTCAAAGTTAAGCGCAGTGAGCCTGACACGAGTTCTTATGCAAGAAATATCGCCGAGAAGTACGGCATTACATACGAGCAGATGAAGGAACTGTAATAAAATTATCTGCAGTATTTTCGAGGGGACAATAGTATGAAAAACAATTCAATGTATAAGAAGATTGCCTGCGCGCTTGTGCTGGCAAATACGATCACGGTGTTCGGCGTCACGGGATGTAATTCTAACGAAGACCCTGCCAGTACCGGAGCTGCGGGAACGCCTGAAGTAACTGAGGCTCCCTTTATATCGACGGATGAACTTTTCGGAGCGGGAGATAAAGAATACTTCGTTCCTTTCCAGAATCCGGAGACGAGCTACTGTTCTATATCTGAAGGCTGGGCAGTTCCCGTTAGATCACAGGGAATGGGCGGCTGCTACTGTTATTCGGCAGTAAGTTCGATGCAGACTCAATACATGAAAGAGCATGGCGAACTGCCGGATCTCAATCCCAATGACATTATCTACCGTATTTACGGAGTTACTGAGACTGATGAAAACGGCGAGCCGCAATATCCTGACGAGAAATACTATATCTCATCAGGGTTGGAGACAGACCTCGGTGGTGACGCGTTTCAGGTAACGGGTGCGCTCTGCGCTGATCCTCTGAACGGATATGTTATTGAAGAAACAAATATCTACGGAAGTTATAACACTGATTATCTGGACTTCGACAAGATCTCTGAAGAAGGCATAAAGGATGCAGTACGCGAGAATGGCGGTGTATGTATTTGTGTCAGTTACAAAAAAGACTGCAAATATGTCAACGGATACTACACCCAGAATTATCAGAATAACGATGTGGATCCCGATCACATTGCGCTGGTCGTCGGATGGGATGACGATTTCCCTGCAGACTGTTTTAAGACACCTGCATCAAGGAACGGCGCGTGGCTTGTCCAGAATTCTTTCGGTGTGTTCTGGGGCAACTGCGGCTATTACTGGGTATCTTATGACATGCCCATTCCGAATATCTACAGCTGTAGCATAACCAACGAATATTCTTCTGCAATATCTTTCGGCCGTAATGTATACGCAAGCGTTTATTCAACAGACCTGATCGAAAAGGTGCTCAGCGGCAAAGCAATTGACTCCATAACACTTGATGAAGTGCTTGCAAGCGATGACGTTGCAGCAGCTACCGTTTACGATCACAAAGGCACTGTCGGCGCTGTCGGTTTCTGGACGACAGTTCCCGGCTAGTCTTATACCATTGAGATCCGCCAGGGTGAATTCGGCAAGGTCCTTGCTTCTGCGAGCGGTACTTTCGAATACACGGGCTATCACACGGTCGAATTCGAAAAGCCCGTCTCAGTAAACAAGTTCACCGTAGTAGTAAAGACAGCAGGTTCGGCCTTCTTTGAAGGACAGGCAACTGATGACTATAACGCTTTTACGGTCTACCAGAAGATTCCCGGTCACTATGAAGCTAAATCCCGGCCAGGCAGATCCTTCATCCAGATTGGCGAAGACTGGATCGACGTGACAGACCCTGAACTCATGAACCGCCTCGGATTAGACAAGCTTCCTCCCGAACTTCAGGAAGAGGTTTCAATGCCCGGCGATCCGTGCATAACGGTGCTTTTTAAATAAGCGAAAAAATATTTCTCGACATAGCGAATAATTCGCATCGCTCATTCGTTAAGTAAGTAGATGCGGATAGAAAGGAGGCAAAATGATGACCGCAGAAAAACTCGAAAAGATCTATAACGAAGCGTACAAGCCGGTGTATTGGACAGCCATGCAGATGCTGAAAAATCAGGCTGATGCCGAAGATGTCGTACAGGACACATTCGTTTCTTTCATTGAATCTTACGGTGACATGGAAGATACGGGCAAAGCAGTTGCCCTGCTCAAAAAGATCGCAGCAAACAAGTGTCTTGACCGCATTAAGCTCTCAAGAACGGATGCCGTTGAAGACGAGTTTTTCGAAGATGTGGAAGCAGTTCCTGAAGATTTCCTTCCGGATTCAATCATTGAATCCGAAGATGCGAGAAGGATCGTCATGAACATCATCAGCAATTCTTTGTCTGACGATGTCAGAAGAACACTTGTAATGTTCTACTTTGACGACATGAGCACAAAGGAGATCGCTGACGCTTTGGGCGTACCCCAGGGAACTGTTCTGCGCCGTCTGAATTCTGCCAGAAACAAGATCAAGAAGGAGGTCGAGAAATATGAAGAAGATAACAAGACGAAGTTGTTCGGCATGGCAGCGCCGTTCTTAAGCAAGCTCTTTATGAAAGAAGCTTCGCAGGTGGCGTTCAAGCCCATGCCCGCAAAGCTTATAAACCTGTCCGCATCAACACAGGCTTCCAACGCTGGAGCCGCTACCAAGGTTGCTTCTGCAGCAGCTAAGAAAGGAACAGGTTTAGCAATGAATAAGTTTTTAATAGGAACCATTTCCGGTGTGGTAATCACCGGTGCAGCCGTAGGCATCGTCCTTGGTGTCATGGCCAAGAAGGCAGATACAAAGCCTACCGTAGAAGATACAACGATTGAAGAAGAGGTCGAAGTCAGCTCAGAAGAAGATGTAACGGAGCCTTCCCAGAGCGATGAGAAGATGCCTTCCGCGAGTGCTGACGGCCCGTTCGATCCTGATGCAATGATTTTAGAAGAGATGCCAAGCCTTTACGGTAAGCAGGCAGCTTTTGCGTGCACTACAGGCGAACTCAGGAACATGGGATTTGATTTTTTCGAGGATGGACAGGTTGAAGA
>X410_Impala__coassemble_110_pt1 | contig 16897 bp, 14 predicted proteins | sample X410_Impala__metabat2_low_PE_001 | metagenome-assembled genome bin X410_Impala | reverse complement strand
GATATAAGGAGATCAATCTCAAGGCGATGAAACTGCTTCCGAGAGGCGGTTATCTTGCGACATGTTCATGCTCACATTTCATGACGGATGAACTCTTCAGGAAGATGCTTGCTTCTGCTACAAGAGATGCGAGCGTAAGCTTAAGACAGATCGAAGCAAGGACACAGGCTCCCGATCATCCGATACTTTGGAACGTTCCTGAGACGGACTATCTTAAGTTCTATATTTTTCAGGTGGTTTAAATCCTCTTATAGAGTTTGTATGCGTCAAGGATCTCTTCGCCGGTGAAGTCGATATAAGGGATCGCTTCTTCCTGGATCATCTCATAATTATCCCATTCTGCTTCACAGAAATAAGATGTGACTATGTAATCGAAATATCCTTCTGAGATCAATCTGTCCTGCTCTTCACGAAGCTGCGGATAACTGTCACCGAACATCTTGTCGGCACAATATCTGTTGCACGGCATTATTCCTGCAGCCGTATAGAAACCGGCATCCATTACATCATAAGTAAGAACTTTTGCGTCTGGAGTCTGATTAATGGTTTCTGCCATACGGTATTGTGCAAGAAACGTCTTCGGCTGGAAGATCAGGTACTTGTTCTTGCCTAAAAAGATCGTCAAAGCAAAGACGACTATTAATGAAAAAGACAGAAGGCCTCTGATAAATGATCTGTTGTCTTTGAAAACCGCTTCTGCCTTGTTCCATAAGCGGATGAATGGAATTAATGCAAAGCCGAAGCAGTAATAAAGAATGTAAGCGTAGTAATAGATAAATATCCTTCTCGTAAATATGAAGCCGGCAGAAAGTGCTAAGGTCATGAAGAACAGAATGAACGTCTTTTTGCGGTGTTCTTTTCCTATGAAAACCATTGACAGTAATGTAAAGAACAACATTACTCCGAATGACGGGAACATAACTATCGAAGCAAATATGGAATGGATCGGAATGGCAATGTTCTTGATTACAGGAATCGAGAAGATGGCTATCGTTTCGGTATCACGATAGTATAAAAAGATGTTATCGTAAAAATATGCTTCCCAAAGATAACCCAAAGCATCGTTAACGAAATAATAAAAAAGTAAAGGTATAGTCACGATCATGAATCCTGCCAGGAATCTCCATATGAGAGACCAGAGTCTGGCAAAACTTTTGCGCTTGACAGACAGACAAAGAATGTAAAGACAAACGCCTATCATGAAGCCCAGGAAGGTATATTTGAGCCAGAACAAAGCAGAGGAAATAATACCGCAGATCAATGCTTCCTTTTTCCCGGGCAATCCGTCTGAAACAACGATTGCTTTTAACACCAGATATAAAACGACGGTAAGAAGAGGGAAACACAGTTCTTCTGTATTTCCGCCAAAGTTGAACATCTTGCATGTGTATACAACGCCAAGGAACAATGGCATTAAAACAATTGAGAACTTTGAAGGGACTGTAAAAAGTTTGGCTATCTTCCAGGAATAGACAGAGAAAACAGATGCAGCGACACATTCAATGATCCAAACTCCAATAAAGGATCTTTCTGAAACCAGAGTAGCCAGGGCATAGATGAAATAAAGCAAAGGACCCTTATGATCGAAGATATCTTTATAAGGAACCAGACCGTGTTTTATTGCGCGTCCGACTGTGAAGAACACGTTGGTATCATCCCATGGATTGTACGGAAAGAGCGGCGAACTGGTTGATACAAAAGTTATTGTTATTACGGCTGAAAGCAAGAGAATAATCAATTCAGGCTTTGAGAGTCTGTTGTCGTTTTTAGAAAGTGTTTTGTCCATAATTTTATTCCTGCACCCTTTTATAGAGTTTATAACCTTCAACGAAAGTCTTCCTGTCATAGTTTACATAAGTTCCGATCTCTTCCTGAACATATTCATAATTATCCCACTCAGGTTCATAGAAATGAGAGGTTACTATGTAATCAAAATACCCCTCTTCGATCAATTTGTCCTGTTCTTCCAATATTACGGGATAGTTTTCCTCAATATTTAAATAACAAAAATACCTGTTTGCAGGTAAAATTCCTGCAGCAGTGTAATAGCCATTATCTATAAAGTCATAAACAAGAACCTTGGCATCAGGAGTTTCCTTGATCGTTTCTGAAATGCGGAACTGGGGAAGGTCATTCCTGGAACAAAGGATGAGATACATGTTTTTCGAATGAATGAGAGCGAATGCGTAAGAAGCAACTAAAACTATGGATAAAACGAGCGGAATGAAATGGGAATCTCTCTTATACAGGGAAGTCAGCTTGTTTGCAAGATTGATCAAAGGAATCAATCCGAAGCAGAAACCGTAACACAGTATATATCCATAATAATAAACAAAAGTGTTTTTGGAGAATACCAGACACATGGAAAGAATGAAAGAAAGCGCAAGCAGGGCAAGTGTTTTCCTGCGGTGTTTTTTGTTGATAAAGAAGAGGGACAGAACAGTAAGCAATAATATAATTCCGTATGCAGGGTCCGTCTTAATGGTGAAATACATACAAACAGCAGGAATATATATGTTTTTTACAACAGGGATTCCGGCAGGCCCGGATGTTGCTGATTCGTGATATAAAAACAGGTTAACGCGGAAATATGCATCCCAAAGATATGTGAGGGAATTGTTAAAGAGGAAATATACCAGGACAGGAACAGAGATTACAATGAATCCCAACAGAAATTTCCATGTCAGTGACCAGAGACTTTTGAAGTCTTTTTGCTTGATCGTAAGGGCAAAAATATAAATACAAAAACCTATAACAAAACCCAGGAAAGAATACTTGATCCAGAACAGGCCCCCTGTTAATACACCACAGATGACAGCTTCATTATTCTTGGGGAGTCCGTTTCCTGAAACTATGGCTTTGAGTCCGAAGTAGAGCATTACCGTTATGAGCGGAAAGCAGAGTTCTTCAGCATTGCCGCCGAAGTTGAAGATTCCCATAGAATAAATGATTCCCAGGAACAACGGCATGAGGAAGATGTTGTGCTTTTTTGTATCGGCAAAGAGCTTAATAATCTTCCATGAAAAAACGGAATATACGGAAGCTGTTATACACTCAACTATCCATATACCCGTAAAGGAACGTTCGGATATCAATGCCGCTAATGCATATATGAAATGGAGAAGTGGGCCTTTGTGATCGAAAAGATCCCTGTAAGGGACTTTTCCGCGTATGATGCCGCGTCCCAGATCAAAGAAGACGTTTACATCATCCCAGGGATTGAAAGGATAAAGGGGAGAACAGGCAGATACGACCGTAATAGTTACAGCTGCTGCCGAAATCAAGAATACCAGTTCAGATCCGGTAAGCTTACTATCTCCTTGAATCCGCCTGCTTCCCATTTCTACCGTTAATTTATGAAATTAAGCCTCTGCCTTCCAAAGACCATGGAGGTTGCAGTATTCATAAGCTGCGATAACCTTCTCGTCAGAGCCGATAGTGAATACGGCAACGGGCTCCTGCCCGGGTTTAAGCTGTCTGATTACAGCGCCCTTGTCGGTCTCGAGAGCGATGAAAGTAATAAAGTGTGCATCCATCATGGGATGAGCAACTTCACCGACTTTGACCGTTACTTCCTGACCATTGATGCTGATGACAGGGACGTGCTTTTCGCCTGCGGCATCAGTGGTATTGGGAATAAGTTCCTCAAGAGGACCGCCTTCGCACTCGGTCTCGAAAAGCTTAGTTACAACTGTTCCGCACTTGCCTTTAAAAAACTTCATGATGATGATCCTCCTGCTGATTTTTATATTAAGTAAAGCCATTATACCATTTTGCAGAAGATTCGCCTTTTCGGAGGTGAATTGAAAATCATTACAGTGGGGTTATTTGCAAACGAGATTAAAAGTTAATGGAAACGACACAGGCAACAGGCAAATTGCCCGAAAACGCAAAGGCTTTTGATTTAATGAAGAGCCTGTACTTATGTATAATTTTCGTGGAGTTAGAAAGCTCCGGCCAAAAATACAAGAAAAGGTGGAATAGTTATGGCTAACATTTTTGATTTAACGGGTAGAGTAGCAGTAATTACAGGTTGCTCCACAGGACTCGGTGTTCAGATGGCAAAGGCTCTTGCAAATCAGGGCTGTGATATCGTAGCCATCGCTCGCCGCCAGAACCTGCTTGACGAAGTTTGCGCTGATATCGAGAAGACATACGGCGTAAAGACACTTGCAGTTAAGCTCGATATTACAGATACAGCAGCAGTTGACGCTGCAACAGACGAGATCCTTGCTAAGATGGGCAGGATCGACATCCTCGTTAACAATGCAGGCACAGGTGCAGTTGCTCCCGCTGAGGACATCACTGATGAGCAGTTCATGAACGAGATCGACATCGACCTCTTCGGTTCATTCAGAATGGCAAGAGCAATCGCCAAGAAGGCAATGATCCCTGCTAAATTCGGCAGAGTCATCAACATTGCTTCCATGTACGGTCTCGTAGGAAACAAGGTTGCACCCGCATCTCCTTATCATGCAGCAAAGGGCGGTGTTGTTAACCTTACAAGAGCACTCGCATCCGAGTGGGGTAAGTACGGAATCACAGTTAACTCTATCTGCCCCGGTTACTTCTACAGCCCTCTTACAAAGGAGACACTCGATTCCGATTTCTTCCAGGCTAATGCAAGAACAATGATCCCTCTCGAGAGATACGGAAATGACGGCGAGCTTGATACAGCAGTATGCTTCCTCGCTTCTCCTGCAACAACATATGTAACAGGTGTAAATCTCCCTGTTGACGGCGGTTATACCTGCATGTGATCCGCCATATGGATTAAATTGAAAATAACTAAAAGTTTTTGAGTTAAGAACTGCGCAAACGATTGAGATTTGCGCAGTTTTTTTGTTAGAATAATTCCGGAACGGGGGTGGGTTACACGGAGCCGGGCAGCGATAAGTTTGTTTTCTCGCGCAAAGAACTCAAGCGGGAAGCCAGAAAGAATTTCAAGCATCATTATCTGATGTATGTTGCCGCATGCCTTTTGGCTTTGATATTCCATACTGAGTTCCTTACATCCGATACGCTCATCGGCGTAAGAAAACAGGTTATTACCGATGCGGTTGAAGCTGTATATGAATTTACCGGCGTTCAGCATATCAAGCGTTTCGAAAATACTTACACCACGATCGACCAGGATGCGGGTTCCCTTTATTATGGTGTTGAAGAGGCTCTGTACAACAAGAGCTTTGAGGACGAGCGCGTCAATGCGGTGTTCGGCAGAACAAGGGGAATCTTAAATCAGCTGATAAATTATGTTATTGAAGACACCATTGTCTCGAATATCTATTCGGTAATCGTCCAGTATGCCGGTTCCGAGAGTATCGCCCAGATTATAATAGCGACGTTCCTTTTGCTGTTTGCAGGCTTCATCTGGATCTTTGTCCGCAACGTGTATGTTGCCGCGAGCCGAAGGATCTTCCTTGAAGGGCGTACCTATGAAAAGGTTCCTTTCTCCAGATATCTGTACCTGATAAGAGTTAAACGGTGGACCAGAGCCTCTATGGTCATGGCGCTTAAGACCGTGCTTGAACTCTTCGGAATGTCGACGATAGTCCTTTTCCCGGTCATTCACTGCGGTCTTATCCTGGTCCCTTACATCATTGCCGAGAATCCGGATGTAAGGCCTGTTGAGGCTCTGCAGCTTTCATGGAGAATGATGAAGGGCAACAAGAGAAAGTTCTTCTCTTTGTTCATGAGCCTTATGGGATGGTATATCCTCGGTTTCCTGACTTTGGGTATTGCCAACATTCTTTATGCAAACCCGTATTTCGTATGTTGCTACAGTGAGTTCTATGCAAAGATCAGACAGTATTCAAAAGAGAAGAAGATACCCGGAACGGAAATCCTTAACGATGAATATCTCTTTGCAAAGGCTGATTCAGATATCCTGAAAGATAAGTATTCTGACGTTATCGAAGAACTCGCAAAGCCTGAAGTAGATCTTGAAGGTATTGATACGCCCCGTGAGAAATTCTTTGCAAAGAATTTCGGCGTTGTTCTCTCGAACAGCAAAGATGAGATCGAATATGAGAACTGTGAATCCAGGAAGATGAAGATGCTGGCCTATAAGAATGAGGCTGACGGTCTTGCTTATCCTTCAAGATTGTCTCCGATTCCTGACCAGCGTAAGATACCTTCGCTTGAAAACATTCATTACTTAAGACATTATTCGGTTCTTTCACTCGTAATGATGTTCTTTATCTTCTCGAACTTCGGCTGGATGTGGGAGCTCCTGTATTACTTCCTTATGAAGGGAAAACTCATTAACCGCGGCGTTCTTCACGGTCCCTGGCTGCCGATCTACGGTGTCGGAGGCCTCATTGTCCTTATCCTTTTGACGAGACTCCGCAAAAGACCGTTTATCTTCTTTGTTGCCGCTGTCACGCTCTGCGGTACGGTCGAATATTTTACCGGCTGGGCACTGGAAGAGCTGTTCGGTGCGCAGTGGTGGAACTACGACGGTTATTTCCTTAATCTGAACGGACGTGTCTGCGCCGAGGGCCTTTTCGTATTCGGAATATGCGCACTTGCATTCATCTACGTGCTTGCTCCGCTTTTGGACAATCTTATCCGTAAAATAAACAGAAGGGTCTTGCTGCCTCTTGCAGTGACCCTTCTGCTGATACTTGCTGCTGATATCGTCTACTCAAAGCTGGTTCCGAATACCGGTTACGGAATTACGGGAAACTTTGATAACGACGAAGATCCTGTTGCCATCGAAACGGTTATCGAAGAAACCGTCTGATCCAATACTCTGGCTCTGACTCAAAACGATTCCGCAAGTGCGGATGCAGCGCCTGTAGCCATCACGATCGCAAAGATTATAATTGCGACAAGGCATACGATGATCGTGTAGCAGAAGTAAGATCTTGCGAAGTTCTTCTTGTTGACGTTCTTTGCGCCGAGCGCGAAAACGATAAGGCAGATAAAGCCTACGATCGGGATAGAGAACAGTATCTCATATCCGAAATAACCCCACATAGATATCGGACGATACTCCTCAGGAATATTGCTGTTATCCATTTCAAAAACCTCCATAAAAAATATATTGCTGAAGAAAACCCTTCTTCCAGGGTAAATATAGCACAAATATCTTGTTTTTCGCCTAATAAAATGTTACCTTACCTCATATGTTTTTTTAGAGGTTATGACTATGGAAAAGAAGCCTTTTGTTACAAAGAGCCAGATTGAAGAAATCGTAAAAACTTACCCCACACCGTTCCACATCTATGATGAGAAGGGTATCCGTGAGAATTGCGAGCGAGTAAAGCAGGCATTCGCATGGAATAAGGGTTTTAGAGAGTATTTTGCTGTTAAGGCAACACCTAATCCTTATATCCTGGACATCATCAACGATTACGGATTCGGTTTTGACTGCTCATCCGAAGCAGAACTTATCCTTGCTGATGCTGTAGGCGGCCCGATCATGTTCTCTTCAAACGATACACCGGCAAGAGAATACGCTCTCTGCGCCAATTTGGGCGGAATCATCAATATCGATGACATTACACACATTCCGTTCCTTGAGCAGATCCTGGGACCCGAATTTCCTGAAGTAATGAGCTGCAGATATAATCCGGGCGGAGTTTTCAAGCTCAGCAACGGCATCATGGATAACCCGGGCGATGCCAAGTATGGAATGACCAAAGATCAGCTTTTCGATGCATATGCACAGCTTAAAGAGCATGGCGTAAAGAAGTTCGGTATCCACGCTTTCATCGCAAGCAATACAGTTACCAACGAATATTATCCTAACCTTGCAGGCCAGCTTTTCGAACTCGTTGTTGAGATTTCTAAGAAGCTCGATATCGAATTCGCTTTTGTCAATCTCTCCGGCGGTGTCGGAATCGGTTACAGACCTGAAGATTCACAGAATGACATCATGGCTATAGGTGAGGGTGTAAGAAAGCAGTATGAGAGTATTCTTGTACCTGCAGGCATGGGAGACATTGCCATTTATACAGAGATGGGCAGATTCATGCTCGCACCTTACGGCATGCTCATTACAAAAGCTATCCACGAGAAGCACATATATAAGGAATACATCGGAGTTGACGCATGCGCTGCAAACCTCATGAGACCTGCAATCTACGGTGCTTACCACCACATTACCGTTCTCGGTAAGGAGAATGAGCCATGTGACCATAAGTACGATGTGACAGGAAGCCTCTGCGAGAACAACGATAAGTTTGCCATAGACAGAATGCTCCCCAAGATTGATATGGGCGATTATCTTGCAATTCACGATGCCGGTGCTCACGGATTTGCCATGGGCTACAACTATAACGGCAGACTCTGGTCTTCAGAGCTTCTTCTTAAGGAAGACGGATCCGTTCAGGAGATCAGAAGAGCGCAGACTCTTAACGATTACTTCGCTACCTTCGATAACACTGAATACGCGAAAAAGCTCATCAGCGAGTAAAATCCGCAAAAGCCCCGTAAACAGTGCGTTTACGGGAAATTGCATATTTGTCAGATTGATTGTTTTTAAGCCCTTGTTATGTGCAATACGCACAAAAACAAGGGCTTTGGATTATGCAACTTGTTAAACAAACCCATTGTTTGAAAATGTGAGTAAGTGTACCATTAGGCTGTCCAAGGAAAAACCTTGGGGATAAGTTAAAAGGACAAAACAATACTCTAGGAGGTATTAGAATATGAAAGCATTTGTATTAGACAACATTGACGTAGCAACACTTATGAAGGCACTTGACGAGTGCAAGGGAAACGTAATTCTTCTTACAGACGAAGGTGACCGTTTCAATCTTAAGAGCAAGCTTAGCCAGATGACTGGTATCATGAAGCTTATCGAGGGCGGTATCGTATGCAACGCAAAGATCTCCTGCTCCGATCCTGATGATGAGGCAATGCTCTTCAGACTTAACCTTTTCGGAAAGGTTGAAGATGAGGCTTAATCCTTATCTCTAATGAGAAAACTTCAATTTAGTTTTGTTATCAAAGAGGCATCTTTCAAAGGTGCCTCTTTTTGTTTCCGGATGACCGAAGGAATTTACTGAAGTCAGAAAAATGGCTTGATTCGAACGGAATCAAGCCATAAAGAATCTGTTTAAACTAACTTTGGTTACTCTCTTTCGTCTATAGGGTGATATTTGACTTTAGACTGAACGCTCTTATAAGCAGGACGGATTATCTTGCCCTTGCCGTTGAGCTCTTCGATCCTGTGAGCTGACCATCCTGATATTCTTGCAATGGCAAAGAGGGGAGTGTAGAGCTCCATCGGAATGCCGAGCATTGAATAAACGAAACCGCTGTAGAAGTCGATATTGGCGGATACGCCCTTGTAGATCTTGCGTTCTGCTGCGATAAGCTCTGCGGAGAGTTTTTCGACTTTTTCATAGAATTCGAATTCTTTTGTGCGGCCCTTCTCTGCGGAGAGGTCCTTTACGTATCGCTTGAATATTTGGGCTCTCGGATCTGAAATTGAGTAGATCGCATGTCCCATACCGTAGATGACACCTGAACGGTCGAAGGCATCCTTGTGCAGGATCCTCTCGAGATAAGCGAGGATCTCATCGTCGTCTTCCCAGTCGGAAATGCTTCTCTCGAGTTCCTTGAACATCTTGACTACCATGATGTTTGCACCGCCGTGTTTAGGTCCTTTGAGGGAGCTCAAAGCAGCTACTACGGAAGCATATGTATCCGTGCCTGAACTTGTAACGACATGAGTCGTGAATGTGGAGTTGTTACCGCCGCCATGTTCAGCGTGGAGCATAAGAGATACGTCGAGGATCTTTGCCTCCAGAGGTGTGAACTTGTTGTCAGCTCTAAGCATGTAGAGGAAGTTCTCTGCAATGGAAAGATCCGGTCTCGGTCTGTGAACTACGAGAGAATCACGGTCGAGGTAATAGCGCATTGCGTTGTAGCTGTGTACTGCAAGGCTCGGAAAGATGGATATGAGTTCCAGCGACTGTCTTAAGACATTCGGAATGGAGATATCCGCAGCCTGGGTATCGTAAGCGTAGAGGTTCAAGACACCTCTCTGGATATTATTCATCAGGTCAGAAGAAGGCTTCTGCATGATTACGTCCCTGAAGAAATTTTTGGGCATCTTTGATCTGGATTCCGCAAGAAGCACCCTGAAATCCCTTAATTCCTGTTCGTTCGGAAGTTTGCCGAACAGAAGAAGATATGTGGTCTCTTCGAATCCGCAGTGCATATCTTCAGGCTGTCCCTTGATCATGTCTTTTACGTTGATTCCGCGATAGTATAATTCGCCGGGTGCGGGAACAGTCTTTCCGTCTACTTCCTTTGTTGCGTTAACTTCGGAAATCTTTGTTAATCCGGTTAATACGCCCTTACCGTTAATGTCTCTGAGGCCGCGCTTGACATCATATTTGGTGTAGAGCTTCGGATCTATGGCGTTAGACTGGCAGATCTCAGCAAGACGCAAGATCTCAGGTGTGATCTTCGAATAGTTGTTAGTGGCCATAAGTCCTCTCCTTTCTGAGGCATAGTAGTCATGTTTTTATTTGACACAACTTAAATATTCTAAATGATTGAAACACAAGACGCAATTAAATCAGGTATCCGCCGTTCGCGCCGATTATCTGTCCCGTGATGAACGAAGCCTTATCGGACTGAAGGAAAAACATGACTTCAGCGATTTCGTCCGGTGATCCGAGCTTGCCGAGCGGAGTATCGTCGCAGATGACCTTCTTTGCCTCATCATCGTATCCGCTCATCATGTCGGTATCGATCGCGCCCGGTGAGACAGCGTTAACTCTGATCCCTGAAGGTCCCAATTCTTTGGCAAGAGCCTTGATATAAGAATCGACGGCGCCTTTGCTCGCTGAGTATAATGCCTCGCAGGATGCACCTGTCTGTCCCCACATGGAAGAAGTGGCAAGAATAACGCCTTTGCCTTGTCTGACCATGTATGGAATAACTGCGCTTGCAAGGTTAAACAGGCCGCCGAAATTTGTATCCATCACGTCTCTGTAGTCCTGGTACTTGAAGTCTTGTGCAAGTCCGGAAACGGCGATTCCCGCATTTGAAATGAGTACGTCAACCGGACCGTTTTCTCCGACCGCTTTTTCTACAGCGCTTTTGACGGAGTCAGGATCTCTGACGTCGCATTGCAGGTATAAAACGCCTTCTACGGCATTATCAGGTGTTCCGGTACGGCTTAAAGACGAGACTTTATAACCTTTTCCGGCGAAAAGGCTTACACATGCTCTTCCGATCCCTCTGGTACCACCGGAGATTATAAGATGAGACATAGTTTTATCCCCCTAAAACATATTCCTACCTGTCCTATTGTACACGATTCTGACAAGGCTTGCTTTAAGCATGGTTTTACAACGGTTAACTTTAACTTTATAATATGCAGGTTGAACCGGAGGAATAAAATATGTCTAAATCTAAGAATAAGGGTAATAAGCCTGTCCAGAATAATAAACAAAGCAGTGAAGAGACCAAAGTAAAGGTCGACAAGGAAGTCGAAGAAAAGGTCTCTGAAGAAACCGCTGAAGAATCAGTCGAAGAAACAGCCGATGAGGTTGCCGGTGAAGTTGCCGATGAAGTAAAGACTGAAGAGCCTGCCGAAGAGGACAACGGTGATAAGACTGACGAAGCCGATGAGACTGATAAGGCTGAAAAGGCTGAAGTGAAGAAGGAGAAAAAGGCCGGATCTTCCAAGAATAAGCCTATGTCCAAAAAGGCTAAGGAGAGGGAAGCAAATGCCAGGTTCAGAGCTCTTCCTTTCAGTGAGAAGTGCAAGAAGGATCCTGTGATCCCGGTCTGCATTGCTCTGGTTTTCGTTGCGATCATCGTAGCTGTAATATACTTTACTGTTCCTAACGTAATAACTCCTTCTATGGGAATGACACTTGATGAATTCAATGCGAGATTTAACGATACAGAGGTCGTACATTCACTTCTTGGAAGCGGTCTTGATTTCCGTTACGGCAATGTGCCTTATGTCGATCCTGCTGTTGAACCTGGCATCTTGGGAGAGCAGGCAACTGTAACAGGCAATCCCTCATATGTTGATTTCTTCTCAGGTCCTTCAAAGTCCACGATCAATTCAGGTATTGAAGGAGCTACAAGAAGGAATGATGGTGAACTCGCTTATGTGAGGTTGTACGTCGAATATGGTGAAGATTTCAATCCCGTATGGATGCTTTTGTCTTCCACTTTCCAGGCGCTTTATCCCGAGTTGAACATGACACAGGCAATGGATCTTGCCCTGGCTAAGCTCGGTGAGTACAACGGAGATACAAAATTCTACGTAAAGGGAGACTATGGCTTCAGGATCGTTCCCGTCAAGAAGGGCGAGATCACATATATCGTCATTGATGTCGTGCCCAAGAAGATCCTTAACGATGCTGACATCAGAGAATACATTGCTGATACCAGCGCTTCTGCAACCGTTGCGACTGAATCTGTCGATACGGCAGCAACTTCTGTTGCTTCGACTTAAGATGTAAAAATCCCGTTTTGAGGACAAAATGAAAAAGAAAAAGGAGTTTCCGTTTTGGAAACTCCTTTTTAAATCTGGCAGGGGAGACACGATTTGAACGCGCAACCGGCGGTTTTGGAGACCGCTGCTCTACCGTTGAGCCACTCCCCTATTTGCAACGAACAGTTTAATCGTTGGTTTGCACTATGTCAAGGGTAATGTTAAGATTGTCTCGACTTTATTTATATTAAATAAGGAGTGCAGCTCTATGAGATTAGCAGTTATCGGTACCGGTAATATGGGTAAGGCCCTTTTGGGCGGTTTTGTAAATGGCGGAGTCATCAAGCCTGAAGAGGCATGGTGCTTTGATGTATATACGGAAGCATGCACAAAGTGTGCGGCAGACCTGGGCGTTAATGCGGCATCTTCCGCTAAAGAAGCGGTTGAAGGTGCGGATTATGTTTTAATGGCAGTAAAGCCCATTCATTTCGATGATGCGTTAAAGAGCATTAAGGACAGCCTTAAGCCCGGTGCGATCGTTCTTTCAATTGCTGCAGCAGTTACATGCGCAAGGATCGGCGGTATTTTAGGCGAATGCAGAAAATTTGTAAGGATCATGCCCAATACTCCCGCACAGGTAGGACTCGGTGTAGCTGCTGTTTGTCCTGTCGGATTGAGCGATGAGGAGTCCGAATTTGTCCTCAAGCTCCTTGGTACATGCGGAGAGACGATCCTCTGTGATGAGAATACATTGGATGCCATCGGATGCGTTTCCGGTACAGGTCCTGCTTATGTAATGCTCTTTATCGAAGCTATGGCAGATGCAGCCGTAAGCCTCGGAATCAAGAGAGCAGATGCTCTTAAGATCGCTGCTGCCACCGTAGCAGGTTCAGGCAAGCTTGCTCTTGATACAGGTACACATCCTGCAGTTTTGAAGGATATGGTATGTTCCCCCGGAGGAACAACGATCGCAGGCGTCATGGCACTTGAAGAGAACGGATTGAGAAATGCCGTAATCAAGTCAGTTACTGCAGCTTATGACAAGACTCAGGAGATGAAGGGCAATAAATAAGCCCTGATTCGGATAATATATGGCAGTAATCAGCGAAGTCACAATATATACCGACGGAGCGTGTTCAGGTAATCCGGGCCCCGGAGGCTGGGCCGCTATCCTTATGGCTGGCGGTGCCAAGAAAGAAATGTCCGGCGGTGAGCGTGATACCACTAACAACCGTATGGAACTTATGGCCGTAATAGAAGGTCTTAAGGCTTTAAAGCGCCCGTGTAAGGTCGACATCTACAGCGACAGTGCATATGTGGTAAATGCTTTCGAACAGAACTGGATAGGCAAGTGGGTCAAAAACGGCTGGAAGAACAGTGCAAAGGCCGAGGTTGCTAACAGCGACCTTTGGAAAGAACTGATCAACCTGACCGCCATGCATAATGTGACCTTTCATAAGGTTAAGGGCCATGCCGACAATGAATTTAACAACCGCTGTGATGAACTTGCCGTTAGGGAATGGAAGAAGATCAGCGAGGGTAAAGGATAAGAATAATGGGTAAGATCAATTGCAGTGATGATATGCTGTATGAGAAGACGATATCTTCGGAAACTGTTTTCGAAGGCAGGGTCTTCAACGTTGAGATAAAAGAGATTACTACGCCTGCAGGCGGTAAGAGCACCAGAGAGATCGTTGTTCATCATGGCGGAGCCTGCATTCTGCCAGTTGACGATGAAGGCAACTGCTATCTCGTAAAACAGTTCAGAAGCCCTTTTGAGAAGGTTATGCTCGAAGCACCTGCGGGAAAGATCGAGAAGGGTGAAGAGCCTTTTGACTGCGTATCACGTGAAATAACAGAAGAGACGGGTTTTGTTGCAGATAAGATCGAATGTGTAGGCTCAATTGTAGCCACACCCGGTTACTGCAGCGAGATCATCACGCTTTATATCGGCACCGGCCTTAAGTATGAGGGCGGCAATCCGGATGAGAACGAATACATCGCCACTGTAAAGATGCCGCTTAAAGAAGCCGTTAAGATGGCTGATGAAGGTGCAATTACCGATGCCAAGACACAGGTATTGCTTTACAAGGCTGCCAGGAGGTTAGGAATTTGAGCAGAGATACTTCACGCAAAGAAGCAGCGGGAATCGTACTGTTCTTCGTTGCTATTGCAATAATCCTCATCTTCTATCTTCCTGTAACTCTTACGGGCATAATAGGTGCTGCAGTTAAGAGCTTTTTCTTAGGACTTATCGGTGTTGCTGCTTATGCAATACCTGTCTATATCCTCTATGTCGCATTGGATGTCTTTTTCGAGAAGAGACAGGGCGTATCAGGAATCAGAGTCAGAAGTATCATCCTTCTCCTTGTATCCGTTTCGGCCCTTCTTGCGCTCGTTTCAATGGACATGGATTATTTCGAGAAGATCTGCGAAAACGCGGAAGGAAAGACCTCCGCTCTCAAAGCACTGTCGCTTTTGTGGGAGTCGGGTACCGAATCAGCAAAGATCACCAATCCCTTGAGCACCGGACCGGTCCTTACAGGCGGTATCATCGGAGGATCTATTGCCGTAGCTCTTTTCCAGGTAACCGGTAAAGTCATCAGCGTTCTTGCAATCGTTGTTTTTCTTCTTACCCAGATTCTTCTTGTATTCAGAGTATCTCTCAAGGCTACTGCCAAGAAGACGGCACAGGCTATTGCCACTACTTCCGGTAAGGTTTACAGCTCTGTTGTAAGCCATAAGCACCAGAATCAGAAAGATCCGAATTATCAGATATATTCCGGCAACGGCTATGGCAGTCCGAATCCGAATCCCCAAAGACAGCAGCGAAGACCTGCCGGTACTACAGTCATCACATATGGTGACAACGGCATGATCTCACCCAATAACCGCACAAGCGGCTCATCTCCTTTCGTTCAGAACCCTGTCCATATGTCTTCCGAGAAGCAGGGTCCTTTTATGACAAATCTCCCGATCGACGGAGCAACCGGATTTACGGACGTCGAGAAGCTCACCGGAGGCCAGATACACCCTGTATCACAGGAACCGGGCAAGCTCACATTCAACGAGAAGGAATACGATGTTACGAAGGGTGCCGATGCTGATGCGGATTTTGCTTATACGACAGATCCCGTAAGCGTTCCTGGTTCGGCAAAGCTCAAGAAAAAGAGAAAGGGACTCTCATTCCTTGAAAATGATAAGGAACAGGATTTCTACGATCTTGATCCGTCTGCTAAAAAGACACCTGAACCGGCTTACGAAGGTGATATCTTCAGCGGTACAGAAGATCCTTATGAGATCAGTGAAGGTGCTGAAGGTTCCGGATATGATTATTCTGAGCCTGAGCGTTCAGTCAGAGAACCCAGGATCAAGCCTTCTATGTACGACAGGCTTACCGAAGGCGGAGCACCTCAGGAGGTTCCTTATACGGCACCTGTTGCTCCTGCAGCTGACAACAGTGGAATCACCATTAATGCAGGTAATGACAATACAGAAAGCTTTAGCAGAACTGAGGGCAGGATCCTCAAGACTTCATCTCATGAGAAAGCGCCCCAGACTTCTTCCGGTATTGAGTTTGCCGAAGAGACCAAAAAGCATGAGGCTGAGCGCCGCAACCAGATAAGAAGACTCAGAAACTACAAGCCTGCACCGACATCGTGTCTTGCTCCTGATATCAAGCAGAAGACAGATGCGGATCTTGAGAGAAAGCTTAAGGCAAAGGCTCACAAGCTTGAAGAGGCTCTTAAGAGTTTCGGTATCAGTGCTGAAGTCATTAACATAACACATGGTCCTTCGATCACGAGATTTGAGTTAACGCTTGAGACAGGTACAAAAGTTTCAAGAGTAACGGGACTTCAAGATGACATTATGCTCGCGATGGCTGCGATCTCCATCAGAATCGAAGCTCCTATCCCCGGTAAGAGTGCCATCGGTATCGAGATCCCGAATGATTCACCTACGGCAGTACAGCTCAGAGGTCTTGTCGAGACAAAGGAATTCAGGGCAGCAACACCTCTTACTGTTGCACTTGGCAGAGATATTCCGGGCAGACCTATCTATTGTGATCTTGCCAAGATGCCTCACCTCATGATCGCAGGATCTACCGGTTCAGGTAAGTCAGTATGTATCAACTCGATTCTTACGAGTATTCTCGTTCATTCTTCACCTGAAGAAGTGCGCATGATCCTCGTTGACCCTAAGGTCGTTGAGCTCTCGATCTATAACGGCGTACCGCATCTCATCATGCCGGTCATCACAGACCCGAAGAAGGCAGCAGGTGCGCTCAATTGGGCCGTTACAGAGATGCAGAGAAGATATAAGCTTTTCGAAGAAGGCCAGGTAAGAGACATCAAGGGCTTTAACGAGAAATATAAGAATAATCCTGAAGTTGAGCATCTGCCGCTGATCCTTATCGTAATCGACGAGCTTGCAGAGCTCATGATGGTTGCCGCTAAGGAAGTAGAGACATATATC
>X410_Impala__coassemble_94_pt1 | contig 18257 bp, 14 predicted proteins | sample X410_Impala__metabat2_low_PE_001 | metagenome-assembled genome bin X410_Impala | reverse complement strand
CACTTAACGAGACAGACTCCAGAGCACTCCTTGATCTCATGAAGAAGCTCCAGAAAGAGCAGGGAATGACGATGATCATCATCTCCCACAAGCTCAACGAGGTCTCATATGTTGCAGACAAGATCACGGTCGTAAGAGACGGTTCCACCATCGAGACGATGAACTCCAAGGACGAGGAGATCTCCGAGGCCAGGATCATCAAGGGAATGGTAGGACGTGAGATCACAGACCGTTTCCCTAAGCGTCACGACGTACCGATCGGCGATGTCATGATGGAAGTAAAGAACTGGACAGTCTTCCACCCTGAGTTCGCAGAGCGTAAAGTCGTAGATGACGTATCCATCAACGTAAGAAGAGGCGAAGTCGTAGGTATCTACGGCCTCATGGGCGCCGGCCGTACAGAGCTCGCAATGAGTATTTTCGGGCGTTCATACGGTATTGGTATTTCCGGCAAGTTATTCCTCCGCGGAAAGGAAATAACTTTGAAGTCACCTAAGAAGGCGATCGCCGCAGGACTTGCATACGTTACCGAAGACCGTAAGGGCAACGGACTCGTTCTTTCAAACTCTATCAAGACAAATACAACACTTGCCAATCTCAATGCAATCAGTAAGGCAACCTTTATCGATAAGGATAAGGAATATCAGGTTGCTGATGAATACAAGCAGAAGCTCAGAACTAAGACTCCTTCAGTTGAGCAGCTCGTAGGAAACCTCTCCGGCGGTAACCAGCAGAAGGTCCTCCTCGCGAAGTGGATGTTCGCTGATCCGGACGTTCTCATTCTCGACGAACCTACAAGAGGTATCGACGTTGGTGCAAAGTACGAGATCTACTGCATCATCAACGATCTTGCAAAGGCCGGTAAGTCTGTGATCATGATCTCTTCCGAACTTCCTGAAGTTATCGGAATGAGTGACAGGATCTACATCATGAACCAGGCAAAGATCGTAGGAGAGATGAAGGCTTCCGATGCTACACAGGAGAACATCATGTCTTGCATCGTCGGTGTCGGTGCTGAATCGGAAGGAAGTGAGGCATAACGATGGGCGGAAATAAAGTAGTAAACTTCCTGAGAAAATACATGATGCTTATTGCGATGGTCGTCGTAATGATCGTATTCTTTAGGCTCACAGACGGAACATCATTATTTCCTCAGAACATCAATAACGTAATTTCACAGAACGCATACGTTTTCGTACTCGGAACAGGTATGCTCCTCTGTATCTTAACCGGTGGTAACATCGACCTTTCAGTAGGATCAGTAGTTTGTCTGGCAGGTGGTGTAGGTGCCATCTTAATGGACAAGAACATTCCCTGGCCGGTCGCAGTTATCGCAATGCTCGTTATGGGTCTTTTGGTAGGTATGTGGCATGGCTACTGGATCGCATATGTAAAGGTACCTCCCTTCATCGCAACGCTGGTCGGCATGCTGGCTTTCAGAGGTCTTGCGAACATCATAATGAAGGGCTTTGCATATTCCCTCTATCAGGACAATCCTAACCAGGGCATGTTCCTTAAGATCTTCGGCGGCGGCGACTCATGCTATATTCCCGGACCTTATATCCAGGATAAGATCGCCATCATGAGGGCTGGTTTCATTAACCAGCAGGTTACCGGAACATACACAACTGACATGGGTCAGCTGCAGCAGACTGTATCCGGTCTTCAGAGTATTGTTGATGCCGGCAAGGAATGCACTGACGTCATTAATGCAGCCGCTAATGCAGAAATGACAGTTTCCGAGTATCTGGCAGCTAACAATATGTCATTATCCGCCGCTGCACAGAATATCTTCGATACAGCAGCTGCATCAGGACAGGAAGTTCCTGCTTATCTCGCAGCTATCGGTAAGACATTATCCTCTCTCAAGATCTATATTACTTCACAGCTTAATGTTACCTGCCTTATAGTAGGTATCCTCATTGCAGTAGGTTTCGTTGTATTCACGGTCATCAACCGCAAGAGACTTATCAAGAAGGGTTACAAAGTTGATTCACTGGCGACAGTCATCATCAAGACGGCATTGATCTTCGGAGTTATCCTCTGGCTCACATATAAGCTTGCAGGCTACAAGGGAATCCCTACGGTTCTTATCTGGATCGCAATCGTCTTAGGACTGTTTGCATACATCACCACGAAAACGACCCTCGGCCGTAACCTCTACGCTGTCGGCGGTAACGAGAAGGCTACAAGACTTTCGGGTATCGACACAAAGAAGGTTATGTTCAGTGCCTACACACTCATGGGTGTTCTCGCAGGTTTCGCAGGTGTTCTCAACATCGCAAGGCAGATGGGTTCACAGCCTACATACGGTGTCGGTTATGAGATGGATGCTATCGCAGCATGCTTCATCGGCGGCGCTTCCGCATACGGCGGAACAGGTTCCATCGGCGGTGTAATCATTGGTGCTGCCCTCTGCGGTATCATCAACCAGGGAATGGTCATCGCCAAGACACCTACTAACTATCAGACGGTTGTTAAGGGTCTCGTACTTCTCGTAGCTGTATTGTTCGACGTAGTAATGCAGATGAGAAGAAAGGGCGCACAGAAGAAAAAGAAGGCTGAAGCCACACAAGCATCAGCTGAGAAAGGAGGTGCTAAAGCATGAATACATTCAGTATTAAAAATGTTCTCAAGAAGAACGTAATGGCTATAGCACTCTTCGTAATCTATATCTTCTTTACGATCATGACACAGGGAATAATGTTCACATCATCGAACGTTGCTTCCCTTATCGACCAGAAAGCATACGTTTACATCTTAGGTGCCGGCATGCTCATGTGTATGCTCACCGGTGGTAACATCGACCTGTCAGTTGGTTCATTCCTTTGCTTTGCAGGTGCGGTTGCAGGTGTCTTCTCAGTTATCTGGTACATCAACACTCCGCTCTCACTCCTTCTCGTAGTGGGCGTAGGTCTTGTCTACGGTGCAATCTTAGGTTTCCTTATCGCTTACGTAAGAATACCTCCGTGGATTGCAACTCTCGCCGGATACCTTGCTTTCCGTGGTCTTGCAACACAGATCCTCGTAAAGGTTTCAGAGACAAGTGCTATCTCCAACTTCCCGGAGGAATTCCTTCACCTCTTCTCCGGCAAGATCCTCACGGCCCCTGTTTTCCAGTTCAAGATCGAGAGTCTCTTAATGTGGCTTAACATACCTTGCCTGGTTCTTGGTATTCTGGCTACGGCAGCTATAGCTTTTATCAACTTCTCGACACGTGCCAAGAAGGTTAAGAAGGGCTACGAGGCAGATCCCACATGGTTCGTTGCAGTTAAGAGTGCTATCGAAGGCGCGATAATTCTCGTTCTTTCCTTCAAGTTCGCTCAGGAAGGCGACATCGCATTTGAAGAACTTGCAGACGGAACAACAGTTGAGGTCTTCAAAGGCGGTATCCCTGTAGTCGTTCTCTGGCTCATTGCAGTTCTCCTCATTTACGGAATCATCACAGAGAAGACAACGATCGGCCGTCACTTCATGACAGTCGGCGGAAATGCAGAGACAGCAAAGCTTTCCGGTATCAACAACAAGCTTGTCATGTTCGCTGCATACCTCAATATGTCAGTGCTTACCGTTCTTGCAGCGCTCATCGTTACGGCAAGATTCAGTTCCGCAAATGCATTTGCAGGACAGAACTTCGAGATGGATGCCATCGCAGCTTGTATCGTCGGCGGTGTATCTGCTTACGGCGGTTCAGGTTCGATCATGGGAATGGTAATCGGTGCTACTTTGATCGGTGTCATCGACCAGGGCATGTCACTGATGCAGATCGACCAGGACTGGATCAAGATCGTTAAGGGTCTTGTACTCCTCGCCGCAGTAGTTTTCGAGATCGTCTCAAAGCAGGGTGGCAACAATCCCTTCAAGAGCTTTATCGAGAAGTTCTCGAAAAATAAAAAACAGAAGAAGTAATTCATAACCCGTTCTTTCATAATATTGTTTTCCGGTCACCCGAATATCCGGAATGCACTTTACCTCCAGCCGCCGCGAGCTACCCTCTTGCGGCGGTTACCCTTTAAAACAGAGAGTACAGGTTAATTGATGTTAAACATTGTGTGAATTAAGCCATTTAAGGGTTTAACCGAGTTATAATAAATCATTGATAATTGACGAAAGGGGCTACAACATGAGTACAGAAAGAAACTTTTCCAAAGGCGAAGTCATCTTCAGGCAAGGAGATGCCGGCAACAGCTTTTTCAAGATCCTTGAAGGAAGCGTGCAGGTCATCGCCAACTACGGCGAAGCAGGAGAGAGAGAGCTGACTGTTCTTAATCCCGGCGAGTTCTTCGGTGAGATGGCTGTCATCGAGACATATCCCAGAAGCAACACGATTGTAGCCGCTGATAATGTACGTACGATTGAGATCACAGCAGACGAGCTCAACGGTTTCTTCGCTGAGAATCCCGACATGATCTACCAGATCATGAATCACATCGGAAGCAGGATCAAGACACTCACTTCAGAGTACGATGTTCTTGCTGCACTCCTCAAAGAGATCCGCGCATCACAGGATAAGAAGAGCGAATCAGTCTTCGCAAAGATCAAGAAGTACATCGACTTCTACGCTTCAGGCAAGAACAACATAGACAAGCCGTCTGCCGAAGCACTCCGTGAAGCATCAGCTTCCCTCAAGGACCAGAAGACAGAAGTCCTTGAGACATATAAGAAGGGCACGATCATCTTCAAGGAAGGCGAAGTCGGTAAGTGCATGTATATCGTTTACGGCGGTACCGTAGGCATCTATTCAAACTACGGCGATCCCAATCAGGTCAGGCTCACAGAGCTCTATCCTGTCACATGCTTCGGCGAGATGGGCATGATCTCTGACGACGCAAGAAGCGCTACCGCAGTCGCAGAGAGTGATGAAACATATGTCGAGATCATCCGCCCCGACGGTCTCGAGCAGCTCTTCAAGGAATCACCCGTCAAGGTCGAGATGATCTTAAAGCATCTCTCATACCGCTTAAGGATGCTCACATACGATTTCCTTAATGCATGTAAGGAAGTCAATGACCTCTACAACAGCTGATCAGTTTTTGTTCTGATTTTTTTGGCCGCGGGATGTTACAATAATACCGCGGCTAAAATATTTTTTACGGAGATTTCAGATGTTTGAAAAAATGCCTGCCGAGCAGATCAGTTATATTTTCGAGAACACGCAAGACGCTGTATGTCTCGTCTCTTCGGGCGGCGTTCTGCTGGAAGCAAATCCGGCGGCAGAAAAACTCTTCGGGATCTCCGCTGACAGCGCGATCAAGATCTGGGATGCGATCCCCTTCGTTGAAGGCAACGACGACCTGATCCAGCTCTTCATCGATGCGGTCGCGCAAAAGCTCAAGGCACAGGAAGAGATCGTCGATTACGTCAGCAACGACGGCACCAAATATAATCTCCACGTCAGGCTCAACTATTTCAAGAAAGACGACATGGCAGTTTACCTCGTCGTCATCACCGACCTCACAAAGCTCATCCAGGTCAGATCCGCTTTCGCAAGATACACATCTCCTGACATCGCCGACTATGTTCTTACGACCGCCGAAGGTCAGAAGAGAGGCGGCCTTACGCAGGAAGTCACGATACTCATGAGCGATCTTAGAGGCTTTACCGCGCTCTCATCGAAAATGCCGGCCCAGAGCCTCATCGGTCTCCTCAATCACTATTTCGAGGCGATGGTCGCAGTCATCTCCAAGTACGGCGGCACGGTAATCGAGTTTTTGGGCGACGGTATCTTCGTCGTTTTCGGCGCGCCAAAGGAAATGCCCGACCATGCGTCCAATGCGGTCAAGTGCGCCATCGGAATGCAGAATGCGATCAAGGAAGTCAACAAGTGGACTGAAGAGAACGGTTATCCCGAACTCGCAATGGGCATCGGCATCAATACCGGCAGTGTCGTTGTGGGCAACATCGGTTCAGAGAACAAGATGAAGTACGGCTGCATGGGCCAGACGGTAAACATCGCCGGAAGACTTGAGGGCCTTACCGTCGGAGGCCAGGTCCTCATCACTGAGCACACAAGACAAATGCTTACGGGCGAGTTCGAATCCTGCTCTGAAGGAAGCTTTCTTCCCAAGGGTGCCAAGGATGAACTCAAGTATTATGAGGTTTCCAAGTTAGACGGCCTTTCTGTCGATACCAATTATTCAGTCATCGTCTGGACGGACTGCGACAAGAAAAAATACGATCTCCACACGGTTAAGGAAAAGACCGTTGAAGCAGTAGGCCATCAGGCAACGGTCTGCAAGATCTCGACAGATAAAAAGCATGCGCTTATCTTGTGCGGTTACGAATTGCAGCCCAGGACCAACATAATGCTCCAGGAAGGCGACAACCGCATTTATGCAAAGGTCATCAAGCCGGAGTACGACGGTTATGTTATTTGTTTCACGTCAGTGGCTCAAAGCGTATAAATATTAAGATTTCATAACAGATAAAGGCTTTTCGCGTGTTTACAGGGTCCAAACCCTTGATAACACGCTTTTTCTTGTGTATTTTTCTAACATCAGTTTTTTGGAGAGCCCTAGTTTATGAGCGATTTTCTTACCAGCCTTGCGAACATCAACGATGCAGTAAATTCTTTCGTATGGGTCAAGATCGGCCTTTTCCTTCTGATCGGAACGGGCATCTTGATGACTGTCGTAACCAAATTCTTCCAGATCACCCACGCAGGACACTGGTGGAAAAAGACAGGCGGCGGCGTGTTCGACAAGAAGAGCCATAACAAAAAAGAGAAGGGATCCGTTTCCCAGTTCCAGGCTCTCTGCACGGCATTGGCAGCAACGATCGGTACGGGTAACATCGCAGGCGTCTCTGCCGCTATCTGCTTGGGCGGCCCGGGTGCTGTGTTCTGGATGTGGGTCGCTGCATTCTTCGGCATGATGACAAACTATTCCGAGAACATTCTCGGAATCTTCTACAGACGCAAGAACAACGAAGGCGAATGGTCCGGCGGTGCAATGTACTACCTCCAGGACGGTCTCGGAAACTACAAGGGCTGCAAACACATCGGTAAGATCCTGGCCATCCTTTTTTCCATCTTCGCCACGCTCGCATCTTTCGGCATCGGCAACATGGGCCAGATCAACAAGATCACATTGAATCTCGAATCAGCATTCTTCCCTCAGGATTTAAAAGAACTGGCAATATTGGACGGCTCTGTCAGGGTAGTGCCTCTTGCGATCGGCATCGTCCTCATGATCGGCGCAGGCGTCATCATCATCGGCGGTCTTAAGTGGATCGCAGCAGTTGCAGAGAAGGTCGTTCCCTTCATGGCAATCGCATACATCATCGGCGCTTTTGCCCTTGTTGTCATACATTTTGCATCGCTTCCTGCCGCTTTCGGTGCGATCTTCAAGTTTGCATTCGGAATCAAGGCAGTTGCCGGCGCAGCTGCAGGCATTGCCATCAAGCAGGTAATCACACAAGGCTGTAAGCGCGGCGTCTTCTCCAACGAAGCCGGCCTCGGTTCATCCGTTATGGTCCATTCGAATTCCGATGTTAAGGAACCCGTCAAGCAGGGCATGTGGGGCATCTTCGAAGTCTTCGCCGACACATTCGTCGTTTGCACTATGACGGCTCTCGTCGTCCTCACTTCAGGCTACATCGACCTTGAGACGGGCCTCGTAAAAGAAGGCGTCGAGGACGCAACTCTTGTTGCAAAATCTTTCAGCAATGTTTTCGGTATCGGAGGCGAATGGTTCATCGCCGTCGCAATCCTGCTCTTCGCATTCACGACCGTCCTCGGATGGTCCCACTACGGCAGCAAGGCGATCGAATACCTCTTCGGCTCCGTAGGCACCACGGCTGCAAAAGTCTACAAAGTCATCTTCGTTATCATGATCATTTTCGGCGCCGTCATGGAAAGCTCACTCGCATGGGACATCTCCGACACATTCAACGGCCTTATGATGATCCCCAACCTGATAGGCGTCATCTCGCTCTGTCCTCTGGTCATGAAGCTCACCGACAACTATGTTGCCCGCCGCATCAAGAACAAGGAGGGCGTAAAGCCGATGCTCTCATACGATGAGAAGATCCAGAAAGAACACGAGGAACTGGTAGAGCAGGGCGCGGAGTAATTCTTATCCGTACAAGACCCACGGGTCGCCGTTCTCGTCAACGTAGCGGCCTTCCTCAAAACCCTCAAATCTCCACATGCCTACACCGACCTTGCCGTCATACGCAGGATCGTATTCGAACGCTTCTAGCGAAGGCAGGAGCTGCAGCACTTCATCATCCGTGATAAGCACTCCGCTCAATCTCTGGTCCGTATCGAAAACCTGGAGCATTATGTAAGACGCCTCTTCAAACTGTTCCCTTGCAGCATCGGCATCAAGCTCTATCCCGTTTTCTTCGCAGTACTTTGTGAGCTTTTCAAAGCTGTCGAAAACCAAATGCGTTCCGATAAGTTCCGTGCCGCCATAAGGCGCGCTTATGCAATAAGAATACAGATTGAGTTTGAGACTCGTGATAAGGCCCCTGATACCCGCAAGGAGGTCCTCTGAAAGCTCCTGCGCCTCTTTAAGCGTAGGATCGTCAGTCTCCATCCTGTAATCGCCGTCAACGGATACCGTTATCTCACGGCCCGTCTCCTGATCAATGCATGTGAATTTGTATTCGCCGCTGTCGTAAGCAGCGTGCACCATATCAGTCTCAACGTCAGGCGGTACTTCGCAGCAGACCTCATAGAGTTCTTCTAAGTCTTCACGCTCCAGGTGCCATGTCGGCCCCGCATATTCCTTGAGATATCCCAACTCTATATCGTATTCGAAAGCTTCTAGCGAAGGCAGGAGCTGCAGCACTTCATCATCCGTGATAAGCACTCCGCTCAATCTCTGGTCCGTATCGAAAACCTGGAGCATTATGTAAGACGCCTCTTCAAACTGTTCCCTTGCAGCATCGGCATCAAGCTCTATCCCGTTTTCTTCGCAGTACTTTGTGAGCTTTTCAAAGCTGTCGAAAACCAAATGCGTTCCGATAAGTTCCGTGCCGCCATAAGGCGCGCTTATGCAATAAGAATACAGATTGAGTTTGAGACTCGTGATAAGGCCCCTGATACCCGCAAGGAGGTCCTCTGAAAGCTCCTGCGCCTCTTTAAGCGTAGGATCGTCAGTCTCCATCCTGTAATCGCCGTCAACGGATACCGTTATCTCACGGCCCGTCTCCTGATCAATGCATGTGAATTTGTATTCGCCGCTGTCGTAAGCAGCGTGCACCATATCAGTCTCAACGTCAGGCGGTACTTCGCAGCAGACCTCATAGAGTTCTTCTAAGTCTTCACGCTCCAGGTGCCATGTCGGCCCCGCATATTCCTTGAGATATCCCAACTCTATATCGCGTCCGTTATGCATCATCGACACAGCCGGATTATCCCTGAAAATATAAACTTCGCCGCTTGCCGTTATCAGCGTGCACATCGTCTCATAGCGCCACGCCATGTTCGAGTATGTATACATGAAAATGATCGGATCGTATTCGCCTGTCGGCACCGGCAGGCTCGCCGTGGTGACATCTGTTTTGCCGGATGAATCTGTGTCTGTGTAAGCGCCCTTGTCAGTGCCTTTGTCAGTGATTGCATCAGTGCCTGCGCCAGCGTCTCCGGAAGCATCTCCGGAACCGGTCTCAACGATCGTCACCTTGATCGTGCCGTCAGTGGCAGCGGTGTCTTCCACGCCCGCGATATCATCACTTATGTCAACGGGTACGTCCCGTCCCGCATTCCTGTCGCAAGCTGCGGCGCCCATAAGCACTGCCGCAGCCAGCAACCCGGAAATGAACCTTTTTCTATTCATATGCAATATCCCCCTTGCGTATGCTCTTGTCTTAAATACAGATATATAAGCGGGAATGTTGCAATATGCAGCTAAATTTTCTGTACAACTTTTGCCCGGCTTAGTTGCTCAGTTTTTTGCTCATGTAAATTGCTTAAAGAAGATGAGCAAAAACCTGTCTTTTGTCAAAAACCAGCAATTTGCTCATTTTTTGCAGCCAAAAAAGATGAGCAAAAACCTGTATTCTGGTTTCACGGCGTTAAAACCCGTATCCCGGCCCCACGGCGTTAAGGATATCCCGGCCCTGCGGCGTTAAGGATATCCAAAGCTTCGAAAACAGGGGTTCTCACACAACGAAAAATTTTTCTCCCCACTGCAACATTTCCCTCATCTCATCTGTACAAATAGTGTGAAAACATAAGAAAGGACATAAAACAAAATGGGAAATACCACGAAAATGGCGCAAAAATGAAGCATTCTTACAAAATTCTTATAAATTTCGCGCCTTAGATAGTATAATAGGCAAGTCAAAATATTTTTACGGTTAATAAGCGCGGGCCGTTAAAGGGCGGCAAAGCGCAAAGAATGAGAGGTTTTTATGGCTGAACAACTCGTAATGAACATCAATGTTGATGAGCTCGCCAGAGCCAATTCGATCATCAACAACATCAGGACTTACTACAATTCCAAGATCGTAGGTCAGTCACAGCTTGGCGTTTCGCTCCTGGTCTCCATGATCGCGAACGGCCACATCCTGCTCGAGTCCGTACCTGGTCTTGCGAAGACAACCGCTGCAAAAGTTATGACTGAGGCAGTCGGCGGATCCTTCTCGAGAGTTCAGTGTACGCCTGACCTTCTGCCTTCCGACATCATCGGTACGCAGACATTTAACATGACCAACAACACGTTTGAGACAAAGATCGGACCTGTTTACGCTAACTTCCTGCTCTTGGACGAGATCAACCGTTCATCAGCTAAGACACAGAGCGCCATGCTCGAAGCCATGCAGGAGAGATCGGTAAGTATCGGCGGACAGACATTCAAGCTCCCTCCGGTATTCATCGTTATCGCTACACAGAACCCGATCGAGCAGGAAGGTACTTATGAACTTTCCGAGGCTCAGCAGGACAGATTCCTTCTTAAGGAAGTAATTACATATCCTAACGTTAAGGACGAGGTCGAGATCCTCAACAGGATCGAGGGTGATGTATTCACATCTTCCAAGGCTGTCGTTACGATCGATGACATCGAGTTCTTACAGGGTCTTTGCAAGAAGGTTTACATCTCACCTGCTATCAAGAAGTACATTGTTGATATCGTTCAGGCTACACGTGATCCTGCGAAGTACATCTCACCCAACCTTGCAAACTACATTGCAATGGGTTCTTCCACACGTGCTGCTATCGCATTCATGGAAGTATCCAAGGCTGTTGCTCTCATCCAGGGCAGAGCTTATGTAACACCTGACGACGTTAAGGCAATGAGACATGAAGTTATGCGTCACAGAATCATGCTTAACTTCGCTGCCATCGCTGACGGCGTAAAGGAAGAAACCATCGTTGATGCAATTGTCGGAGCAATCGTTACTCCATGAACTTAGACTACGTCTCGAAAATTAAATTCGGGCTTAAGCGTTATAAGACGATAGCTACGGATAAGACGACGAGCAGAGTTCTCGACGGTTCATACAACTCCATCTATAAGGGCAGGAGTATGAATTTCGATGAGCTCCGTGAGTATGTGCCCGGTGACGATATCAAGGATATCGACTGGAAGGCAACGTCAAGATCTCAGAAAGTACTTATCAGATCTTATATAGCCGAGAAGAAGCACAACATCATGTTGGTAATGGACGCCAACCACAGGATGCTCGGCCACACCAAGACAGGTGAGGATAAGGGCGAAGTTGCTCTTATGGCCGGCGGCACGCTGGGATACATGGTTACCGATAACGGCGATTATGTAAGCGGACTTTACTACCACGACGATAAGATGGAGAGATCCCCTTTCAAGACGGGTTTCCTCAATCTCGAGTTCCTTCTCGAAGGCTACGCTAAATGCCTTACACAGACCAACAAGTCTGACCTTAACGGGATCCTGAGCTACATCATGCACAACATCAAGAGGCGCATGATCGTGGTAATGGTTACTGACACCGAGGGTGTCTGCAACCTCAAGGAAAACCTCCTGGGTCAGATCACAATGGTTCACGACTGCCTTCTCATCAAGGTCAGCGACACCGATATCTTCGGTAAGAAGGTATATAACGTTGAAACACAGGGTTACCTCCCGCCGTTCCTCGCGCAGAGCAAGGCTTTGCAGAAGAAGCAGCACAAGGTAATGGAAGACCTGGAGAAGCAGGCTGAGAAGAAGCTCAACAGATATGGCATACCGTATGTCAATGTCGATACTGCGACAAGAGTCGACAGTAAGATCGCAGAGCTTCTCGAAAAGAACAAATCAGTCAACTAAGCAATAGACCCAAAACGGAATAAGAACAGTTGAGTGATCTAAAGAACAAGTAAGTAAAAGACAGAAACAAGAGTTATGGAAACGACGATAAACTTAAGAAGATTATTTGATTTCTCACAACTTCCGATAATCATTACGGGAGCGGTACTTGCCGTACTCACCGTTGCGATCATCCTCATGTTCCTTTACACGATCCTTAAGAACATGGAGCTCAAGCAGAAGCAGGCAGAGGAAGTTGTCGAGCAAAAAGTTTTCGTAAAACCCGACATGACGAAGCTCAAGGCCGAATATCTTGCATTGCTTGACGGCATTGAAGCTAAGTTCAATGAGGATACCACGAAGGTCAGACCTGCTTACGAGGGCATGAGCCGTGTCGTAAGAGACTTTGTTTACAGAGCAACAGGTACTGAAGTTGATAAGTTCGCATTGTACGAGATCAGCGCAACTGAGTATAAGGATCTTGCAAAGCTCGTCGGCGAATACTATCAGCCGGAGTTCGACCAGATTTCGGAAGGTGACGTTAGGGATCATTTGGCAAAGTCAAGGAGATTAGTGTCTGAATGGAACTGAAGAATCCAATAGCTTTATATATCTGTGCGGGTGTGGCAGCGGTATTCCTTATCGTCATGTTCATCACGTTCAGAATGAAGAGAAAGTATAAGGGCGGCAAGAAGACATATCTGCCGGATTACCTCAAGAACGACTCTATGTTTAAGACAAGACTCGTCTGGCACGTAATCCTCAAGTATGTTCTTATCGTGCTCATCATCACGAGCATCCTTCTGTCAGGCTTCCTCATGGCAAGACCTTACAAGACAGAGTCCAAGCAGCTCGCAAACTACAACAGAGACATCATGCTCTGCATGGATATCTCCACAACATGCGACAACTTGAACGCAGAGCTCATCGACAAGCTTGAAGACGTAGTAAGAGAACTTAACGGCGAGAGATTCGGCATCGTTATCTTCAACTCGTCTCCAGTCCTTCTCTGCCCTTTGACAAACGATTACAACTACATCATCGAAGTCCTGGACAAGGTCAAGGAAGGCCTCAAGATGAGACTCGATTACATGAACGGCAAGATCCTCTTCTCAGACAAGCTCTATGAGATGGACGCATACATCAGTAACGGTACGCTCGTAGATAACGAGGAGAGAGGTTCTTCCATCATCGGTGACGGTCTTGCGGCAGCCTGCCTCGACTTCTATGACTATGAGGAAAAGCCCGACCGTACAAGAGTAATCATCCTCTCAACGGACAACGAGCTTTTGGGCGAAGAGATCATCACACTTCCTGAAGCAGGACAGATGTGCCAGGACAGAGACATCGTGGTCTTCGGTGTAGGCACGGAGAAGATGGTCGACGCTGACAGAAAGATGATGAAGGATGTTGTCGAAGGTACGGGCGGAACGTTCTACTACGGTGAAGACAGCGATATCGTTGAGAATATCGTTGATGACATCAGAGCGCAGATCGCAACACTCGACGACACACAGTACGAGATAATCGAGAATGAGACGCCGGAAAAAGTTTTCAGGCTCCTGCTCCTCTCACTTAGTCTTATGCTCCTCGTAGCATTTATATTGAAGGTGTAAACAGATGGATAAAATAACTTTTGAACCTATGATTCCCATCTGGTTAATGGTCATAATCTGCATCGGTCTTTTGGCTATCAAGCGCAAAGGCATAATCCCTTATGTCAGACAGTGCCTCATCGTGCTGCTCCTTTTCGCCATCAACTTAAGACCCATGTACGTATCAGATGAAGTAAAAGTAATGAGACAGAAGCTTAACTGCTACTGCATAATCGTAATCGACGACACGCTCAGCATGATGGCTGAAGACTACAACGGCTCAGAGCCCCGTATGAACGGTGTTAAGGCCGACGTCGAATACATCACGGAAAAGATGGTAGGCGCCAAGTTCTGCCTTATCGACTTCAACAACGATGTTAACCTCATCGCTCCTTTCACGGATGATACCGCTTACATCAAGTCTGCAGTTAACTCGATCTATCCGCTTGCAGATTACCACGCAACGGGTACGAACATTAACGTCTCCAAGAAGCTCCTTGGTCAGATGATCGACAACGCAACGATCTTAGGCGACGGCCACGTAGTCGTATTCTTCATCACTGACGGTGAGAATACTGACAAGAACACACTCGATTCCTTCGCAGACATCGCAGACGGCATCGAGGGCGGTGCAGTCATGGGCTACGGCACTGACAAGGGCGGCCAGATGCATTACTACGACGAACTCTATGAGGAAGTAGTCCTCGTTGAAGATAAGAGATCTTATCCTTACGAGCCCGCTATCTCATATATCGATGAAGATAACCTCGAGCAGCTTGCTGACGATATGGGTCTCACCTATGTCCACATGTATGATTCCGAGGATATCGATCCGGTTCTTGATGATGTAATGGGTCTTCTCGACGCGGAAGAGGAAGAGACGACGAAGTACGGCTATGCAGACGTTTACTTCTGGTTCGTTTATCCGCTCGCAGCATTAGTAGCTTATGAATTCATAAGCGTGAAAAGGAGGGCCTGACGCATGGTAAAGAAAATAGCTATTGCAATCTGGATCCTCACAGCCTCATTCCTCGGCATCCTTGTCGTCAACTATGTCGGCAACAAGAAGATGATCGAGAATTACGGCCAGGGTGTTTACCAGCAGAATGAATTAGGTTTCTTGGGCTTCACCCAGCCTTACATCAACCACTTTAACAAGGGTAATGTTTTCTATCAGCTGGGCGACTATCAGAAGGCTAAGCAGGAATATCAGCTCGCTCTTAACTTAAGACCTGACGAACCTTACGACTGCAAGATCAGAGTCAACTACGCTCTGTCTTACGTAACACCCATCGATGTCGATGACATTAACGAGGATAACTACAAGGACGTAATCGAGATCTGTGAGACAGCCAAGAGCATCCTCGCAGAGAACGACTGCGCTACGGAAAATAACGACGGACACTACTACGCAGCTCAGAAACTCTATAACGAGATCAACCAGTTTATCGAGGATCTGAAGAACCAGTACGAGAATCCGCCGACGCCGACTCCTACGGCAACGCCTACTCCGAATCCGGAGAACGGCACGGCTACGCCGACACCTTCACCCAAGCCGGATGCAGATGCAACGGAAACTCCGACACCTACACCGCAGGGCCAGGACCAGTCGCCTACGCCTACACCCCAGGGTGGCGAACAGACACCGACACCTACGCCTCAGGGCGGTCAGGAGACTCCTACTCCCACACCCGGCGGCGGAGAAGATACTCCTACACCGACTCCCGGCGGAGAGGGCGAGACACCTACACCTACTCCGGGTGGAGAAGGCGAGACTCCCACACCGACTCCGGGCGGTAACGACGGTACACCTACCCCGACACCCGGCGGTGAAGGAACAGGTACACCTACACCGACACCAGGCGGAGAAGGAACGGGAACACCTACCCCTACACCCGGTGGTGAAGGAACAGGCACTCCCACACCTACACCGGGCGGCGGTCAGGGCCAGGGCACACCGACTCCTACACCTTCACCTGAAGACCGTATCCGCGACATTCAGGACAGAAGTAACAGGGAACGTTATGGTGGTACGGGTGACTACAATGACGACTACAACTTCGGTAACTCCGCAAGCTGGTAAGTAATTTAATAAAAATATCCGCATCGGCATGGCCCACACCCGGGTTGTGCCGATGTAATATATGGATACGATTATTCCATGGCGCGGCTTTGAGATTTGCCCACCGGCGAAAAGAGGTCAGAAACATGTATAAGCAAAGGCCTGTCATCAAGATCTTTGACGGCATCTTCATCACTGCAGCGTGTCTCAGCACGTTCCTTTACGAGTTCAGTTATTTCTTTATAGCGCTGACTGCAGTGCTTGCCATACTGGCATTCGTATTTCCGGGCCTTTATGCTTCAGGCATTGCAGGCGCAAGGCTTAAGACATGTTCTTACGGCACCACGATCTTATCGGTATTTCCGTTCACGCTGCTCGTAGTGGTACCGGTATTCATTGTTTCTTTGTTCTTCAACGAAGATCTTGGATGGACTGCGATAATCACGTATGCAGTCGTCACGATAGTGCTGCTCAACTTATTCTTCTGGACCGGCATAATAATCGTTTACTTAACATCAAAGCAGATCGGCATCAGCAAGCGTCTGCTCGGAATCTTCTGCGGCATGATCCCCGTTGCAAACCTCTTCGTCCTCTCATGGATCGTAAAGATCTCCGGCAGGGAAGTAAGAGAGGAGAGCGAGAGATACTGGAGAAACGAAGCCAGAATCCCTGACCAGATCTGCAAGACCAAGTATCCGATCCTCATGGTCCACGGCGTATTCTTCAGAGATTCAGAGCACTTAAACTACTGGGGCCGTGTTCCCGCCGAGCTCATCAAGAACGGCGCGACCATCTTCTACGGCGGCCAGGAATCAGCAGGCAACGTCCCTTCATGCGCTCTCCAGATTAAGAAAGCCATCGTCAAAGTCATTGAGGCAACGGGCGCAGAGAAGGTCAACATCATCGCCCACAGTAAGGGCGGCCTCGACTCCAGATACTGCATCACGATGCTCGGCATGGCTCCTTATGTCGCATCACTCACAACGGTCAACACACCGCACAGAGGCTGCGAATTTGCAGAATACCTCATGAACAAGGCACCCGAGAGTCTCAAGAACACGGTTGCCGCAGCATATAACAAGGGCGCGAAAGCATTGGGCGACACAAACCCCGACTTCATAAGTGCCGTCACCGACCTCACCAAGGATGGTGTCGCACGCCTTAACGCTGAGATGGCTCCGATGCAGTCACAGTTCAACGGCATCTACACCCAGAGCTTCGGCTCCAAGCTGAACCACGCCACGAGCGGCAAGTTCCCTCTCAACATGAGCTACCACTTCGTCAAGCATTTCGACGGCTTCAACGACGGCCTCGTCGGCGAAGAGTCCTTCCAGTGGGGTTCCGAATACCACTTCCTCACAAACAAAGGTCTCCGCGGCATCTCCCATGCCGACATGATCGACCTCAACCGCGAAAACATCGACGGCTTCGACATCCGCGAATTCTACATTAACGTAGTGCACGGGCTGAAGGAGAGAGGACTCTGACAGAATAAACCGCATGACAGATTAATCATGCGGGACAGTTGATGCAAAAAATATTTCCTGAAAAGACAAATATGGGAAACGATTTTTGTAAAACCATCGAAAATTACTATTTTTGTTTCCTAAAACTTGCGATTCTGGAATTTTATAGGAAACGCTTTATCTGTAAAAAAAATTAATTTGTCTTTTCAGATAAAGTATCAGTCGAAGTTCCAGAAGCCTGAGCCGGTCTCCTCGTTATAAACTCTTCCGATCCTGCCCATGCGCACATAGTATGTATCTGAGAATTTTCTGTAATCCATACGCTGCCCCCGCTTACCTACGTTGATCTTTTGCCTAATTATATCACCGGGAAATAAGCAGTTGGAAAGCCGTTAATCTTACGAACAAATGGTAATATAAAACAGTTGAAAAAATTTTTTCTTGACCAGCGAACATTTCGCATCAGTTACTCGTTAAGTAGATAGATGCGGATAGAAAGGAGGCAAAAAGATGACCAGAGAAGAACTCGAGCAGATCTACAATGACGCTTATAAAGCCGTTTACTGGACAGCAATGTCACTTCTCAAGAATGAGGCTGACGCTGAAGACATCGTCCAGGATTCATTTATCGCATTCATTGAATCTTATTCTGATATCAAGGATACGACCAAGGCAACCGCGTTATTGAAAAAGATCGCTGCAAACAAGTGTCTTGACCGCATTAAGCTTGCGAAAACAGATGCTGTTGATGACGAGTTCTTTGAAGACGTAGAAGCAGTCCCCGAGGATTTCCTTCCTGATTCCATCGTTGAATCAGAAGACGCAAGAAGGATCATCATGGATATCATCGAAAACTCATTGTCCGAAGATATCAGAAGAACACTTATCCTGTTCTACTTTGATGATATGAGCACCAAAG
>X410_Impala__coassemble_83_pt1 | contig 19158 bp, 14 predicted proteins | sample X410_Impala__metabat2_low_PE_001 | metagenome-assembled genome bin X410_Impala | reverse complement strand
TTTATATACGCCTGTGGAAACGGTTCCTTTTGTGGCGATAATGCCTATCTTGCCGTTCTTGGTGGACTTGCAGGCCACGTCGGCACCGGGAGTAACCACTTCAACAACAGGCACGTTTGCTCTCTTTTTGAGTTCTTCATAAGCATAAGCACTCGCGGTATTGCAGGCAATTACGATCATCTTGACGTCCTTGGTCTCAAGGAACTTAAGATTTTGAAGCGAGTAACGGATTACGGTACTTCTGGACTTGGTTCCGTAAGGAGTCCTTGAATTGTCACCGAAATAGATAGTGCTCTCTCCGGGCACTGCTTTCCATATCTCTCTGAGAACCGTTAGTCCTCCGATACCTGAATCGAAAACTCCAATCGGTCTGTTATCAGTCATATATTAATACTCCCCTTATTTAAGGCGGACATTGTAATCTGGTCCTATTTTAAAGGTTTTGCCTGACACGTCAATGTGCATATTGTTTTTGGGGACCCTGCCGAACATGATCTGGCAGCTGAACAGCTGCTGGTATTTCACCTTCTTGCCGTCCTTTGTCTCAAAGTGCATGTTGACCTTGTTTCTGCCGTAATTTCCGTCACCTAAAACGGGATGTCCCAGATGGGCAAACTGTGCCCTGATCTGATGTGTCCTTCCCGTAACAAGCTCCAGTTCCAGATCTGATACGCTCTCGCCGTCAGGTCCGGCATCCTCAAAGGTCTTGAGGATCCTGTACTTCGTTGCTATATCAAGGTCTCCGGGCTGCTTTTCGTCATGAATGTAGACTTTGCCCTGCTTTGTCTTCTCGAGATAGCCCTTAACTTCCTTATAGATCGTACCGTCCTCGCCTACTGCAGGTTCTCCGACAGAAGGTTCGCCGAGCACAAGGGCACGGTATCTCTTAACAACGAGATTATTCTTGAAAAGCTCAACGCAGTCAGCCAGAGCCTGCTTATTCTTTGCAATAAGAACAAGGCCACCGGTATTCATGTCGATCCTGTGGCAGAGTTCTGCCTCTTTGAATTTGGTCGTATTACGGATCTGGTCGATAAGAGTGTCTTCAATGTCGCTCTTTCCGGAGTGGACAGCAATTCCCTGTGACTTGTTGACGATGAGAAGTCCTTTTGTCTCAGCAACTATCTCAAACATCTTCTCCTGGGGCTTGACCTTGGGAGCGGCCTTTGCAGCACCGTCGAACAGATCATCCGGCAGCCATATCTCTACGACATTGCCTTCTTTTACGGCTATATCCTTGTTGACCTTCTTGCCGTCGATCCTGATGTCACGGCGCTTAAGCGCATGGAACAGATCTGCAGATTTAAGTTGCGGATATGCCTCCTGGCACGCCTTTACGACATGAAGTCCGTCCTGGGATCTTGTTACTTTAAAATCACGCATTTACTTCCTCTTCCGGTTTATTCTTCTTTTCTTTATATTCCCTGGCGAAAATGAACAGGCAGAAAACTACAAGATCGATAACGAGGATCTCCAGAAGCTGCATCCACGTAACTGTCTGGTCCTGAAGGACATCTGCCGACAAAGCGCCTGATAGAATTGGAATAAGATTATTATTCAGGAAGTGCATAGCAACGCAGATCCAGATATTGTTGGTCTTAAGATACACGAATCCGAAGAAGATTCCTATCGAAACGCATGTGATAATCTGCCCTACGATCATCTGCGGAACGGAATCCTTGGTATAGAACATCGTATCGACAGGAAGATGCCACAGACCCCATACAATGCCCAGAAGGATGACACCAGCCTTCATTCCGAACTTCTTCTGCATTACAGGCTGGAGGAAATATCTCCATCCGTATTCCTCACCGAAGAAAGCAGCTATCGTCATAAGATAATTAAACGGAAGGCTTACAATGCTGGCATAGAACAGAGGCTGTTTAAATAGCTGAGCATACTCTGTAAAGAACTCAGATAAGTTGTTATTTGCGATACCCTCAATGATGACGGGCAAGAATACTCTCGGAATATAAAGAGCAACATAAAGCAGCGCGAGCAGTATACCCTTGCGCTCGTTGTTCCTTGAAAGGCCTGCAAACTTACGTCTCTCCCTGCCGGCAACGAAATATCCGATCCACATAAGGACAGAGGCAATAATTAGAACATACTGTCCGGCAATTAAATACAGCGTGGAAAGATTGATCGTTGTCTGGCTTCCTGTGAGATCCGTAGTATCACCGGTTAAACCAAGATAAGGTGCAAGATCAAAGACCTCATCCGGTCCGAAAGGATTGGCTAATACACTAAGCAAACCCAAAACGAGTTGGATCACATAGTTGATGACTATAACCGTCATGAAAAACTTCGGAACACGTTTCTCGCCCTTGTAAAATAAAAGAAATCCCAAAGCGACTCCCGCAGCAGGCGCACACATCTGCGCATCTACTATCTGGGTAAGATCATAACCGTGCTGCTTTCCGATATACATAGGGATCATCATGAGATATGAGATTCCGTATGCTATAGCAACGAACAGGATAAGCCGTTTCTTATTTAGTGTTTTTTCTTCCAAAGATTCCATAATATTCTCCCCATATGCAATATCATAGTTGCAAGATATTTTACCACAAAGGAGAAGTGCAGACTTTAACCCTTGGGGATGGGCAGCAGGCTCCTTGTACTTGCCTTGTATTCGGCATAACCGGGCTTTGCAGACTGTCTTTTGTCAGCAAGCGGAATACTTACGGAGAAGAATAAAATGGTGTTGGCGAGTGCGCCTGCAGCAAGCCACCAGCGGCCGGGCATAACAGATATGGCCTGTATGGCAATTCCCCACCACATCAGGATCTCTCCAAGATAATTGGGGTGTCTTGCATACTTCCAAAGGCCCGTTCGGATAAGCCCGTGCTGACCGCTCTTTCTGTATTTCTGCATCTGTGTATCAGCAATAAGCTGAAGCGTAGCAGCGCCGATACAGACAACCGTTCCAATAAAGCTTCCTATATTCGCATTAACTTCTTCCCTGGTAACGAAAACCGCCGGAAGCGTTGTCAGATAAACAATAAGCGTAGGCATCATGTGAATTCCGGTGAAGTTGATGAAAGGATATAATCTGCCTGTTTCTTTCTGGTACTTGGTATAACGCCAGTCCTGATGTTTAAGACCTCCGAACGCATACGCCCAGTTTCCAGTGAGCCTTACTCCCCATATAACAATTGAAATTATAAGAAGAAGCGTTGCGGAAGAAAGTTCAGATGTTAGTGCATAACCTGCGATGATCACTATCGGCTGTACGCTCCAGTAAGGATCGTAAACAGAAGCATTTCCGAGTATCAGGCTGAATACAAAAACGAATATGGTTGCAGCGATATCCGATATTAAGAGATTCAGCCAGAATGAAAACGGCAAGACCATATAGACGGCAATTCCCAGAACGGCAGCTATTACATAGATAACTGTTATAAGAAGAATGCTCAGCAATTTACTATTCTTGACTTTATCCATGTTATCAGCAGTAATTCCTGACTTTTCCGACCGAGATGTAATTATCGCAGATTGCGGCAAGATCCGTGCCTTCAGCGCCCTTCCATTCCGGAATGAGATCCACCTGATATATTGTCTTGTTTCCTTCTTTTCCTATCTCTTTATAAGAGCCTGTAAAGAATGATTCCTGTGAGATCGTGCAGCCGTATTTAATGCCCTTGCATTCTTCAACAGTACACCCTGGGAAATTGACATTCCATATCTCGTTATCTTCCAAAGGCTTATCGATCAATTCAGATGCAAGCTGCTCTATGTACTTATCCGTAACTTCGTGGGTACCGATGTGATTCTCCGAAAAAGCAATGGTATGGATCTTCTGGTTTGCAGCTTCAAGGGCAGCACCGACAGTCGCAGAATACTGGATGCCTGATGCGATGTTATAACCTTTGTTGATTCCGGTAAAGACCAGGTCGGGTCTGCCGGGCACAACGGTTGTGATACCAAAGGAAACACAGTCAGAAGGAGTTCCGGTAGTCGTTAATGCATGAACACCTTCTACGGGGAAATCGACTTTCCATGCCTTAAGAGGCTCCCAGAAGTTTGCAGCATGTGACATCGAACTGAACTGCCTGCATGGAGCGACAACCCATACTTCACCGAATTTCTTTGCCAAAGCAGCAAGCCTTGCAAGCGCTTCGGAATCTATGCCGTCATCGTTGGATACCAATATCTTTCTCATTTACAGACCACCCTGAAATTATTTAAGCTTATAAACCGCATTGAGGTTCAGACGGCTGAAGTTTCCGTCGTCAGGAGTAAGCGTCCTTTCAAATGATATACCTTTATGCTCAAGGCATATATCAAGAAACAACATAAAAATACCTATATCAATGCTTCCGAAATAAGCAAGTCTGAAAGGCGGGATAATACCATGCTTTCCAGGACGTCTGTAGCGGTATACGTCGAGAGTTCCGTCACCCTTGTTGACTACTTTCCATGGCTGGATGTTGCATGCCGTAGGAGTAAGTCTTACAACTTCCGTGACTCCTTCTATCGCATCTCCTTCCCAGAATTCTTCCACGGGAACACGTATAAAAGTCGAGAGGTCACCCGGCGTACGGAATTTGGAATCGTCGTCGATCTTGCGGATGGCCATCATGATGACGTACTCAAGGCCCTGGAATCGGCGTTCTTTGGTCCTGCCTACGCCGAACCACAAAGGACCTATTCCCTTTCCCGTCAGATAGAGATCGAGCTGCTCTCCGATATAACCTATGTTCTGAAGGTATCCCGGCTTCTTTTCGCTGTAGATGAGAATGCAGTATTCCTCGCCTCTGTTGCAGCTCGTCTGTGAACCCGGAACTATCTTTATCTTAGTATTGATGCCTTCGAAAAGAGGAGTGAACTTATACCACATCTCTTCTATCTCATTAAGCTCTTCCTGACTGATCTTTTTGTCGTCAGGCTCACCGTATCTGTGAAAGGATTTACGCTTAAAGATGAGGTCAAAATAAGATGTGTCCATGAGATGTCCTCCCTGTCTTTGTTCCGTTAATTATTCTAACATAAGAAATCTGTCGTAAAGGAAACTACACTTTCAAACTAATAAAGCATTCTCACTTTCACAAAATAAAAATTAGTTTGAAATCCCATCAAAAAAGCTGCCTCTTAACCGAGGCAGCCTTAGTCAATTACCTGAATTGTTCTGTCTTATCAGCCCTGGCTTACGACATAAGCGAAAAGGAATACGACAGGTGAATTCCAGTAGATCGTAACCTCGTTGAGTGAGTAAGCCTGATCATTATCCGCATAGCAGAGAGCAGGAGCAGTACCGCTCAAAACAGACTCAGCGTAAGGATCTTCGAGGTTCTGGTCAGGACCGCCTGCAATCATGCCGGGAACAGCCGCACCTGCTGCCTCAGAAGGTCTGTGGTGAGGTGATTCGGGAGATACCGTGCCGTAACCTGTAAGGAAGCAGTAACCTGTTCCGTTTGTTCCGAGGAGATAGTCAAGCTGTGATCTTGCGATCATGTCGCCCTTGTTATCGCCCTTGACTGCATCGCAAAGCAGGAAATACATACCGTTGTTAGCGATGGTCATGTTGCTTCCCCAAGGATATTCCTTAAGTGAAGAGTGATAGCTGTCAGCAGTTGCTGCAGCCTCGATATCAGAAAGACCGCTCGTGAAATTTGTAAGTACTACATCATAGATCTTGCCCTTTGATGAAGCAGAGAGATATGCATAAGCGGCATATGCGCCTACACCCTGCCAGCCGAGGTCGCCTGCGTTGGGAACGCCTGAACCTGCAAGAGCAGCAAATGCGTCATCATAAGCAGAATCGCCTGTAGCCTTGAAGAGCTCGGCATAAGCCCAGATTCTCTCGTCTGCATCGTTCTGGTCAGGATACTCACCTGTAGCGATACCGTCAGGGTTTACCGCGCCCTCAAAACCGGTATGCGCATCAAGGTACTCTGCTGAAAGCTTGGCAGCATCAAGACACTTAGCTGCAAACTCGGAATCGATATCTGCATATACTACCGAAGCCATAGCCATGACTGCAGCGAAATCGCCTGTGGCAGTTGTGGATACAGGGCAAACGATGAGTTCTCCTGTCTCCTCTTCAGGCATTACGAATGCCGGGAAGTTAGCGCATGTTACCTTGTGGTAAACGCCGCCGTCTGAAGCCTGCATCTTGAAAAGCCAGTCAAGCTCAAACCTTACTTCGTCAAGAACATCGGGAATGCCGTTGCCTGATTCGGGAATGCCGAGATCATCATCAAATGCATCAGGATAGAGTGAGTAAGCGAGCATGAGGTCAGCAGCTGCCTTAGCTCCGGATACGACATATCTGCCGTAGTCGCCTGCATCGTGCCAGCCGCCTGAAACATCGATGGTCTCATCAGTGCCATAAATGGTAGCTTCGCCTGTATGGCACGCAGGGTGTGCATAATCACCTGCGAGATCTTCAGTAAGTTCAACACCGCATCTCTGCAGATAGAACATACGGAGAGTTGCCTTGAAAGCATCATCGTAAACATTATCTGAAATAGCGAATTCATATGACTCTTCGCTGCCTGATACAACCTTATATGTACCGGGAGTTGTTACGGAAGAGAAGTCGAATCTTGCCTCGTCTCTTCCTGTACTCTCGTTATATGAAGCAGCTTCAACAGCGCCTTCATAAACAACGGAACCTGTAGCAACATCAACAACAGATGCCTTGTCTGCAATTGCATCACCGTGGAATACGGCAATCTTATATCCTGTAGGGAGATAACCTATCTGGTTGAGGTTAATTGCAGCAGCCTGAGGTCCGAATCCTGCACCCGGCACATAACCTGAATCATCAATACATCTCAAGTCAATATTATCAAACATAACAGAATGCGCTGTGTTATCCAGACCATCAAACTTGCCCATATTGAAGCAGAGTCTCGGAGCCGGATCACTTTCCTCCTCCATTGTGAATGTGTATTCAAAATGCTGTACTTCAGTCGTTACGTGAATGGTATCGATGTTATAAGCATGATAGTCGCCGCCGTTGATCTGGATCCTGTACTCAACATCACGATCAATAGTTGCGTAGCAGTCGAAAGACATCACATAAACGCAATCCTTATAAAGAGAAAAACCGTCATAGTAAATCTGGTTTGCCCAGTTAACGGCTCCGATCATCTTTGAATCGAACTGCAGCTCACCCTTGTCATTAACGGCAAGGACTCCGTCACCGCCCTCAAAATATGTTCCCCAGGTGTGCTCGGCAGAAGCGAAGTCACCGTTTTCGATCATATTAAATCCCATGATGGAATTAGGATCTTCTGTCGGTTCTGTCTCTTCACTTGTCTCAGTGACACTCTCTGATTCAGAAGGTTCCTGAGATTCGGAAGGGGCCGGTTTGGAACAGGATGCCACACCGATCAGCATGGAACCTGCCAGGATCGCACTTACGATTTTCTTCTTCATAAATAGCCTCCAAACAGCATGGATTTGCATTAAAACAAAGCGATTATAACATCACGGGAAGTCAATTCATATCAAATAGATATTATAAATTTAACTTCAGTTGCTCTTAAAGCCGGATGCGAAAAAACAAAAACCGCAAACGTCATATAAGAACGTCTGCGGTTTATATTGGCTGCCGAACAAGGATTCGAACCTTGACAAACGGTGTCAGAGACCGGTGTGCTACCGTTACACAATTCGGCAATGAGTTTCACAACTCGGAGATTATAGCAAAGTGATTTCTGAAAATCAATACGGATAAATGCATTTTATTCATTTATCTGTTCAAGAGGCGGCATTGCTCCGATCTCGGTCAGTTTCTGCCTTACTTTGCCCATATCTTCATAGATCGGCATTTTGTTTGCCGGGTTTCTCAGAGCATATGCCGGATGGTATGTTGTCATGATGAAATAACCGTTCTTCTCGATAAAACGTCCTCTTACGTCATGCATTACGGGCTTTGTGCCGAAGAATCCCTCATAAGCCGTTGAACCGCAAAGAAGAATTACTTTTGGCCTTACGAGCAGAAACTGCTCGGCAAGCAAAGGCTTGCAGGCATGTATCTCCTCAGGAGTAGGACGTCTGTTCTGGGGCGGCCTGCACTTTGCAATGTTACAGATATGGTAGTCGTTATTGGTAAAACCATAGCTTCCCAGAAGGTTTTGAAGGAGCTGTCCCGATCTTCCTACAAAAGGCAGACCCTGGATATCCTCGTTCTCGCCCGGAGCTTCGCCTATTATCATGAGCGGAGCCTTTCTGCTTCCCCTGTATATAACGACATTGGTCGCGCCGTCTCTCAAGCCGCAGTTCCTGCAGTTTTTGCACTTGCCCTCAAACGCTTCCCACTTCATCTCAAAATCGTCTGCCATATTAACCCTCACTTGAACATTACGACTGTAATGCCGTCATTATGTAAACCCCAGTCGCGGTCTCGCGAGACCACCGGGTGCTTTGCGCTCATGTCACGTCCCGCAGATGAGAAAGGTCCGAAATCCTCACCCGGACAAAAAGACTTGATCATACCGCGGGCAACATACTTGCGGAGCTCAAGTCCTATCGCCTGCTTGATCGCGCCGCCGGTTCCTGAAGAGCCGTAGCCGTGCACGATCTTGGCAAAAGGCTGGCCTGAAGCTCTCGCGCGGTATATGCCGTTCTGGAGCTTTACCATTGCCTGCTGAACCGTAGGATGTCCCTGTTCGATATTAATGATCTGCATCTGTCACCTCTTGAATATATCCAATTATACAGCATGCGTTATAATATTCTCATGAGACTCGACAGATTACTCGCCAACAGCGGTTTAGGCACAAGATCACAAGTCAGGGATAAGATCTCCAAAGGCAGCGTCCAGGTAAACGGCGCCGTCATTACAGATGCTTCTTTCCACGTGTCCGAAAACGATTCGATCATCTACGATGGCGAGCCCATCAACTGTCAGACAAAACTCTACTATCTTCTTGATAAACCGGACGGAGTTCTTACCGCAATGGAAGACAAGCGCCTCCCCTGCGTCGCAGATTACATTCCCTCCGAACTTATGTCCAAAAAGCTTTCTCCCGTTGGAAGACTCGATTACCATACTTCAGGACTTCTCATAATTACCAATGACGGAGAGCTCTCACACCGGCTTCAGTCACCCAAATACGAAGTTCCGAAGATCTACCTTGCTACATTCAGAGGTCTTGCATGGACCGAAGAAGAGATTGCCACGGTCGCAAAAGGATTCACCATAAGGGATAAAGGCTATGCAGAGCAGATAGCTCCGGCCGACCTGAAAGTAATTGAATCTTCAGAAGACGGTTTTTCCCAGGCCCTGCTTACTCTTCACGAAGGGAAAACTCACGAGGTCAGAAGGATATTCGCAAACTTCAATAAGGAAGTCACGGCACTTCGAAGGATAGAACTTGCCGGAATAAAGATAAGCAGAGAGCTTGATTCCTGCGGCATGTTCAGACCGCTTGACGAATTAGAATTAAAACAGCTTTTCGCTGCTACCGGAATGGCCTGATAATTAATCTGCAAAGGCCGCATTGATCAGGTCTGTGATCACCTGCACTGCCTGGTCGTCATTTTTGCTGTTAGAACACTGACCGAAAACAAGAGACGTCTTTCCTGACTTCCACTTTGCTTCGATACCAAGTCTAGCACAGACATCCTCATCGACGATCTCAATACCGATCAATACAGGCGTATCAGAAAACTGCGAAGGATCGTTCAGATCTGCATCGAGCACTCCGTTTTCCAGCATAAGCCTGTTGTTATAATCAGCTGCCTGCTGCTCAGTCATATAGACAGGAATGACACCCGCCTTCGCCTCATCTGTAAGGCCGTCCATGATCCTGTCATAGAGCGGACCGAGATCCTTGAATGTGCTGAAATAATAACAGTAGGATTCCTTATCGGAGATCATAACGTCAGGATCCATATAGAACATCGCATTGAATGTCTCGTTTCCATAGTCCTGTGCGGGAATGTCCTGATCGTTCGGCACAACGAGGTCGGCCATGCCGATATAAGGGCTCTTAATGCCGTCCGCAATAAGAACTTCACGCATGTATGTATCGTCCAGCCTCATGTGGCCGAAAACGACGATCGTACAATCTGATCTGACATTTGTTGCCACACCGATGATGACAGCGATAGCGGCTATGGCAATGATGATTCCGAAAACGAAATTCTTCCAATTGTAATGGATAATGTTTTTCCAGTCGCTCTTATATCTGCCGAAATACTTCGGTTCAGATATCTTACGTTCTTCTTCCTTGATCCTTCTTTCACGTCTGCCTGAAGCGATGTCATAAACCGCAGAGATCTCTTCTTCCATCTTAACGGATTCCGGATCATCCTTGCCTCTGTAATGCTTTGACATTTGCCAGAAGCGGTCATCTATAACCTTAATGTCTGCATCAGCATCAAGGCCCATGTATTCCAGAGCCTGCTCGCGTGTCATAGATGCAAACTTATCTTCAGCGCTCTCCGTCTCCTGAGAAGAAAGATTCTCTGAAGCTTTATCAGTATTGTCACGAATCACAGTATTAAATCTTCCTTCACAGAATGCAGCTGCTTTCTTAACGATTTCAAGTCCTTCGGAATCAATGAGCACGAGATTTTCAAGTCCGCTCTTTTTAAGATTGGCAAGGAGGACCTTCTTGCTCCAGATAATATCATTTTCGCTGATACCGGGATCTGCCATGAAATCAACCGTCATGCTCTTGCATGAATATCTCATGACCATGTCAGCGGCATGCATCATGGGGGTTCTGAAATCGTCTCTTTTGACCTGGCCCTTCAATACAACAAGGACGATATTCTCGTCCTTCCTGTACTCAACTTTTATATATTCCGAATCAAATACTTCGCTCATTTAACTCCTGCTTACAAGCATTTGATCGCAAGGCGTATCACATTCATCGCGGCGGTCTGGACATCACTTAACGTAAGTCTGCCGTTATGGACTGCGGTAACGATATCCTCTGCATTCTTTGCGCATCCGGGCATCTGCATGTCGCATCCTGCGTATACGCACAATCTCGAGAATGCCGGCGGATACTTAAGGTTCTTCTCATCATAACCTAAGAACTCTACATCTTCGAATGAAGAGAACCAGTCGGTCATAACAGCGCCTTCATAGTCCCACTCGTCTCTGAGCACGCTTTGGAGCAGCTCGTAATTGTTTGCTGTATGTATTCCGTTGAGGAGATTGTAAGAACACATTACACAGAAAGGCTGTGCAAGCTTGACTGCGATCTCAAATCCTCTCAGGTATATGTCGCGCAGAGCTCTTACTGAAACGTGAGAGTTGCTGAACATTCTGTTGTCTTCCTGGTTGTTGCATGCGAAATGCTTAATCGTTACGCCCTTGCCGTCAACAGACTGTACACCCAATGTATCAGCTGCAGCGCAAAGACCTGTAACGAGCGGATCTTCTGAATAGTATTCGAAGTTTCTACCGCACAAAGGATTTCTGTGAATATTCATGCCGGGAGCAAGCCAGAGATGAACTCCGTATTCTTCCATCTCTTCGCCAACCAGGCGGCCAAGCTTTTCGATAAGCTTAAGGTTCCAACTGCATGCAAGCGACGTTGCAACCGGGATCATGGTGCAGTACTGATAGTAATCAATTGCATCAGCAGGTGTGTCTTCAGGGAACTCATTTCTGATAAGACCGAACATCTCACCGCCTCTTAAGAGGTCGCCTTCCTTTGTGGCCTTGAAGTGAGGCTGGAGTCTTAATCCTGCAGGACCGTCAGCCATAACAAGAGGCTTGATCCTTCTTGAATACTCAAAACGTGATGTTGTCTCGGAAGCAGCTCCGGGAACATGCATTGCGGAAGAGAAAACGATATCCTCGAATCCTTCCTTGATGTAGTTACCGACCAGAAGCTCTGAAAGCTCTTCTAATGAGAACTGAGCAACGAGTTCAGCAACACCTGCATTACGTCCGATTACCGAACCTAATGTAAGCACCTCATCTCTTCTCTGATCGATATGAGTCTCGGTAACACCTCTGTATCTGATAACGCTTCTTCTGACACGAGACAGATCAAGTTTGAATCTTCTTGTACATGCTGCAAGCTGTGATTCTTCAACGGCCTGATGTGCAGCCTTTCCGGTACCGGGATTTGTCATATCCTCAAAAGCATATCTCGGATCGTCTTCGAGAAGTCTTGTGTACTTCTCCTTGATGACTGTCTCAGGAACAGTTAAGACGGCTTCGATCTTAGTCTCACGTGAGCTTGTTCCGACTCTGATGATGTAATCTCCTTCTGGAATGACCCTAGCCGGATAATCGTCATCATAGCAGGCGAAATTATCGATTGGGAAAACAACTTCCACGTTCATACTCTCGCCGGGATAGATAAGGTCTGATTTAGCATAACCCACGAGTTCCTGATAAGGTCTGTCAACCTCTCCTTCAGGTGCTGTGAAATATACCTGTATTACCTGCTTGCCTGCAAATTCAGTACCTGTATTGGTAACCTTTACCCATATCTTAATGTCGGTGCCTTCCTGGGTGACACTGATAACTTCATGGCTGAATGTCGTATAGGATTTACCGTATCCGAAAGGATACAAAGGCATGATGCCGAATGAATCGAAATATCTGTATCCGACATAGATACCTTCTCTATAGAACTCGTCATCTGTATTTCCGTCAAGTCCCGAAAACTCGTTAGAGCACGGATAGTCTTCATAGTATCTTGCCCATGTATCAACGAGCTTGCCGGAAGGATTTGTCTTACCGGTAATACAATCTGCAACGATGTAACCCGTCTGGTTTCCGATCTGGCCTACGAGCAGTATCGCATTGACACCCCGACGGTGCTTTAATTTTGACATGTCGATAACACCGCCAACGTTGAGAAGTACGATGATCTTGTCGAAATGATATGCAAGGAAATCAAGATTATATTCTTCCTCATCCGTGAGGTAGTAATCACCCTTTTCAGGCTTTCTGTCTCTGCCTTCCGTTGAATCACGGGAGATTACAAAAACAGCTGTATCACATGAAGCCTGAGCAACATCCTCTTCAGTGATCTTGGGCATTACGGGAGCTTCAAATGCCATCTCAAAATATACGCTGGTCGCAGGAACGCCTCTTTCTCTGGCAATGCTCTCGACCTTATCCATATAAGCTTTAATATTCGAATCGTAGATCTCATCGTATCTGTCGAGCCATCCGTTAGAAGCGATCTCAAAACCTGCGTCAATAAATCCGTCGCAGATGCTGACTTTGTATCTGGTGTTTACTTCGCCGGATCCCCCGCCGCCCTGGACAGTGTGTCTTGCACCGTTCCCGTATACGGCGATCCTTCCCGGATTTCTTATGGGAAGAGCGCCGTCATTTTCAAGGAGGACCATACACTCACTAGCAAGTTCCCTTACGGTGTTCGCATGTCTCTGTTCAAGATCTGTAATCGCATCACTAGTCTTTGCGAGAAAATCCATAAAGTGCTCCTCCCCATCAGATGCCGATAAATATCGACTTTAATCATTAGCTAAACACGAGCATATTATAGTATAAAAAGACAAACTAGAAAAATTACAAATATGTAATAAAAAGAGGGCCGGCCCGATTTTGGATGTGGGACAGCCCCTCAAAAATGTTTTATTCTACCTGAAGTCAGTCAGCGTGATTACAGGTTCTCCATTGCGGTAGTCATAATCTTTTATCTCGCCGCCACCGTAATACCGGATACTGTCAACGCCATATACCGAATACTTAAGTAAGCCCTTCTGGTCGTCATAAGGTTCGATCGTGATAAAAAGATAAAACATCGTCTCGCCATCATACGGACTTTCCGAGCCGTCAGGGGTATAAGGCGTCACTTCCTTCCTTAAGATCAACTTGCGTTCATATGCCGTATGATCATAGTTGGGATAGAGCGCGAAATCATCAAGATATTCCTGTTCCTCCAAAGAACATCCGCTGCTTATGCGTCCGATAAAGTAATCACAGCTCAGATCCCAATATACCGAATAAGTACAATCGTTATTGTCATTACCGGCATCGACCGTAAGACCTGCTCTGGCAGGACGGTCAGTCATCGGCATGATGGTGCAGTAATCCAGAAACTGGTTGCCTAATGTTATTTCTTCAAGAGACTGTTTGCATACATAACCCTTAACGGAAGATGCATGCCACATGACCGCTTCGCCGTCTTCAATTCCGGCATAGATGCTTATATGGGTCCAGTACTTGTTATCTTTGTCCTCATCCCAGAACATAATGTCGCCGGGTTGTGCTCCGATATCATCCAGATACTCGATCCATTCCTCATTATCCATACACTCGACAAATTTCCTGTCATCGAGCGGTTCAACGATCTCATCTACGTAATTGTGATAAAGCCATGTAACCGATGTGCCGCCGGGTCTGAATATCTCATACTGGTCAACGTAGCTCGCAGCAACAATGTGTTCTTCGGTATAATCATACTTGGCCCAGTAGTCATTCCAGTCACTTCTGAAATCATAAACAGTACCGAGTGTCAGTCTGAGCACAAGGCTTACAAAACCGTCGCAGCCAAGATTATGTTCCTGATCACCATATGTGTAATTGATACCCCAAAGGGCTTCGCAGTTCCAGAAGATCCTTTTAATGAACAATTCCTGGGACATGAAATTCTCGGGATCATCACTTCTGTCCCTGAGCACGTCATAAAGAGAATGGTACAAGCCTTCGTCGGCTGATACCTCAACGGGTCTGATATATGAACCTGCAATGCCGGCACATATTACGGCTGCCGACAGCATTGCTGCCGCCTTGACGGCTAAGTTCTTTATGCCATTTTTTAACATTAAACCTCGCTTTTTCCCCGAGTCTTTATTTTAGCAAGGCAAAAAGCATAAGTAAATTAAAATTGTGTGTCAGAATTCTTTACCAGGTCCACTCCTCAAAGAATCTTCTCTTCTTGCCGTCCTTGTTATGACGCTTTCCCCATTCATTGACGGAAGCCATTACAACGAGAATGATTCCGGCAATGAGCAGGTATATGAGCCATACCAGAGAAGACCAGAAAGCAACCGACAGGTAAACCGCGATGGATATCATTGAAACGATTCCCAATATGAACCACAGGCGGTTCCTTCTGATGAATGCATATATAAAGATTCCGAAAGATGCCGTACCGACAACTATCAGGTCGAGTACCTCACCAGTAATTCCCGCAGACACACCTTCTGCAATAATGCTCAAGGCAACTCCAGTAAACCAGAGATACTTCATCACATTAACACTGAAAGGCTTGATCACCCTGCAGATCAAAAGAAGCGTTCCGAGAATAAGGATCAGATTTATCTCAAGGCTGATAACGTCCGGATAATCGACATAAGGCTGGAAAACCAAAGCCATACACATAAGAGCCGCAAAACCACTTATGGGGATCCTCGGATTAAGCTTTATTCTTCCCGCAAAATTTAAAACAACGAGCGCCAAAGCCATGAATACCATCATTGGAACATAATCCGCTTCAAATACACCAAGAAGCATAAGCACAGATGTCAAAGACAAATAGTCGATCCTGGTTTTCGAGAATACATTCTTGCGGAATAAGAGCCTCCCAACACCGGCAATTGCGATTACGGAACCTATTAAAAGAGCATTGCAAATATTCTCGTTTTGAATTCCGTCGATCTCCCCGATAAGTGAAAACTCCGCAGCAATTACAGGAAGAACAGAGAAGATCTGCAGATCAAATACAGACAGGATCACTGCAAAGAGCACTGCTGCGATAAGCAGTTTCCAATTTGTTCCGATAAGTATCCAGGATAATATGAACCAGCACATTGCAAAGCCGGCAAAGAAATACTTGAGACCGGCAGAATACTTTGAGACAAGTTCTTTTCCCTTTTTCTTCAGGAAATAAGCCGCAACAAAAGCAGCTGAATTAAGGATCACAAAAGATAAAGAAGCAGCCTGCCAGATCATGGCTTCTTTTTCTTCAGAAAGATTCGAAGCCGCCCATACATTTTCAGAGAGGAAACCCAATGTCATAAAGACCGCAATTGCCAGAGAGTTCAGACATACAGATATCCAAAACATAACACTGCCGCTAAGTTTCTTTTCCTTAAGCGGTTTGATCATAAAGAATACCGCCATTGAGATAACTGCCAATGTCAAAAGAGCAGAACATACGCCTGTATGCATATACCAGATATGCTGTTCATAACCCGGCGCAGCAAATGAAAAACACGATAACAATCCCATGACAAGAGAGATGACCGACAATACAATACCGGCTGATCTGACTCTCAGATCATCGTTTCTGATGATCCCGAAAACGATTGCAGCAATGACCGGTATCAGCGCGGACAATGTAAAGAACAGATGTCCGTTGAAGGGCATGTTATCAACAGAGGAATAGATCATTACTATTCCCATATAGTAGGACAATGCGCTCAACACAGAAAGCACGACCTGCATTACAGGAGATACAGTCTTTCTGAAAAGCCATTCGGGCAACTCTTCGTTTTCAGCAAGCTTGGGTTCGATCAGAAGCTGGAAGATCAGCATCATCAATGTAAGGATACAAGCGATCACACCAATTACCGGCGCATCTTCAAATACCGTGACAGTTGTTATTCCTGCCAGCGCAACTGCAAGACCAATATCAGACAACCATGTGGAAATGCCGGTAAGCTTGTGGATAACATAGAGGATGAAGATTATTGCCATTAAGACAGATCCGGTAAGGATCATTTCTTCTTCCGCACCGAAAACAAACCACGAATAGACTATTTCCATTCCGACAAAAGGTGTCAGATATTTTGCCCACTGACGTCCCTTGCCGAATCTGGCAAATAAAACAAATGCTGCAAACTCGATTATCGTTGCTCCGAAAACCGCACCGTCTGAGAAAGCTGCCGTAAAGAGCAACAGTACTGCCGGAATATATGTGATGATCTCAGAGTACACATTAAAGAACACTTCATCTTCAAGCAACTTAGTCAATGCTACAATTCTGAATACAAGCGCCATGGTCGCAAGACCCAGACAGATCATGCTCCACTCGTTAACGACTTCACTTGCCTGTCCGATCTGGGCTGAAAGGAATATAACAAGCCATGTAACTGCTATATAGAAAGTTGCACTGTAAATATTCGACTGCGTTCTGTCATCTTTAAAGATAAACCGTCCGCCAACCGAAGTTACGACAAGGACCAGTGCAGCTACTATCGCAACGAGCCATCCGGTTCCGTCCTTAAACGAGAATGCCGAACCCAGAAGATTAAATGCACCCATTCCGACAATGACTATAGGTCCCAAAAGACTTGCAAGAGAATACAAAGCAAACTCTGTCTGCTTAAGCTTTAATACTTTACCGGCAAAGAAAGACATTCCGTATACCAGAACAACAATAGCAATAAGTGCAGCCGCTCTGAATCCTTCAGTCATCCAGGGCCATGAACCCGTCATGAAAGTTGCGCCAACTATAGTAAGAAGCAACACACCAATTCCGAAAGTAATGTTTATGCTGCTGAAAAACTTTTCGCGTTGAGGCTTCTGAGCTGCGGGCTGAGTATTCTCATACATCTGCTGCACACGTTTAGCCTGTGCGGACTCCGGAGATACGGCCCACGAAGGTGTCGGAGCCTGTCCGGGAATATCTTCCTGAACTGCAGGCTGAGGTGTATAAACCGGCATCTGAGGTGCAGCCGTATACTGAGGCGAATATGCCTGCGTCTGTGATATTGCAGCCGTCTGCTGCGGCATATTATCAGTTGCTCCGATCTCAGGAAGTCGGATATATTCTGTCTGTCCGTCCGCATTTATTGAAGGCTGCAGTGGAACAAATACCGCACCTTGAGACGGAGCCGCCCCATCCGTATTTCCTGCCCTGAGCCTTGCAACTTCCAGTTCAAGCTCTCTGATCCTCTTACCACGTTTAATTGAACGCACTAAGAAAATAATGAAAAGAATACAGAAAGCAATAGGTGCTACTAGAAAAACAGTAATCAGTACTTCTAACATATCCATATCCTCCTTCATCAATTTGCTTTGATACCGCGATATTAGCATTGAGATAAAGGGTTTGTAAATAGCTTTGATTATCAAAGTATTCTGGAAACTGCGGTAATTTTGCGGCACGAAAATGCGAGTTGCGGGTTGTACACTAATTTAATTAAAACCTGATATGTGAGTACAACAACAAAAAGAGGGCGTCATCAAAACACCCTCTTTACTGCTATCGACAACAGTTTTTTATCTCTGTACTCTTCCGGAACCGTCACCGTTTGCAAGCTTTATGACTTCATCGATCGTAACTCTGTTAAAGTCTCCTTCAATCGTATGCTTAAGGCAGCTTGCAGCAACCGCGAACTCAAGAGCTTCCTTGTCGGAGCCGAGTTCGTTGAGGCCATAGATAAGTCCGCCTGCAAAGGAATCTCCTCCTCCGACACGGTCGATGATGTCGTACATCTCGTACTTTTTGCTGACAATAAATTCTTTTCCGTTATTGAGAGATGCTGCCCAGAAATTGATGTCTGCGCTCTTGCTTTCTCTCAAAGTAATGGCAACTTTCTTAACGTTGGGATACTGCTCGAGAAGGCTGTCGCTAAGTTTCTTATAGTCTTCCTCATTGAGCTTGCCGCCTTCGACATTGCTCTCACACTTAAGACCCAGGGACTTCTGGCAGTCTTCTTCGTTCGCTATGATGATGTCTGCATAAAGAGTTAATGTCTTCATTACCTCCTGTGCCTCAACACCGTACTTCCAAAGATTCTTACGGTAGTTAAGGTCGATGGAAACAGTGATACCGCGCTTCTCAGCTTCTTTAACTGCAGCGATCGATGCCTCTTTGGCAACCGCTGATATAGCAGGTGTAATGCCCGAGATATGAAGCCACTTTACATCTTTATAGATTTTGTCCCAGTCGTATCCAGCAGGATCGAAAAGTGAGAATGCCGAATATGCTCTGTCATAGAGAACTTTGCTCGGACGCTGGTTTGCACCTGTCTCAAGATAGTAGATTCCCATTCTGCCGTCTGTTCTGATGATCTTGTCAGTTGCGACGTTGAATTTCCTAAGTTCTGCAACGGCAGCATCTCCTATTGCATTCGAAGGAAGTACTGACAGGAACTCTGCATCAAGTCCGTAGTTTGCAAGTGATACGGCAACGTTAGCTTCACCGCCGCCTAATGGGGCTCCTCCTTATGCTGACTTCAAAAATCGCACTCTTCCCGGGCTCTTAAGCCTCAGCATCAATTCTCCGAAAGTAAGATATTTAC
>X410_Impala__coassemble_81_pt1 | contig 19364 bp, 16 predicted proteins | sample X410_Impala__metabat2_low_PE_001 | metagenome-assembled genome bin X410_Impala | reverse complement strand
GGTAATGTGGGTACATAAGAACGAGCCCGAGAATTTCGCAAAGATCGCAAAGATCCTTCTTCCTAAGGATTATCTCGCATACAGACTTTCAGGCGTTTTCGCTACAGACGTATCTGATGCTTCAGGCACGCTCTATTTCGACTGCGAGAACAGAAAGTGGTCCGATGAGATGCTCAAGATCCTCGACATGAAGGCTGAGTGGCTCCCTGAAGTATACGAGAGCTACGAGTCCATCGGAAAGATCTTGCCTGAGATCGCAGACAAGCTCGGAATCAACAAGGATTGCGTTATCGCTGCAGGTGCAGGTGATAATGCAGCAGCGGCCGTAGGTATGGGAATTATAGGTAACGGCGGATGCAATATCTCTCTTGGTACATCAGGAACGATATTCATTGCTTCTGAGACATTTAAGAATGATGAAGCTAATTCACTTCACGCATTTGATCATGCTGACGGCGGATTCCATCTCATGGGTTGTATGCTCAGTGCTGCATCCTGCAACAAGTGGTGGATGGAAGAGATCATCGGCACAACAGATTACGCTAAGGAACAGGAAGGACTTGAGGCTCTCGGCACTAACAAAGTGTTCTTCCTGCCTTATCTCATGGGTGAGAGATCACCTCTTAACAATCCTGACTGCCGCGCAATGTTCGTAGGCATGTCCATGGATACAACACGTAAGGATATGACACTTGCAGTAATGGAAGGCGTTGCTTTCGCACTTAGAGATTCTTTCGAGTGCGCTAAGAAGATGGGCCTCGACATCAAGAGCTCTTCTATCTGCGGCGGCGGTGCCAAGTCAAAGCTCTGGTGCACGATCGTATCCAACGTTTTGGGAATCGAACTTACTCAGACAGAGAACGACGAAGGTCCTGCTATGGGCGGCGCTCTTCTCGCAGCAGTTGCATGCGGCGAGTATGCTTCAGTAGCAGATGCTTGCGCAGCTACAGTTTCCAAGCATGTTTCCGTTGTTCCCACACCTGAGCTCGTTGCTAAGTATGACGAGAGATATAAAGAGTTTTCAAAAATCTATCCCGCTATGAAGGAGGCAGGTTTATGGTAATTTACGAAGCAACATCTTCCAATTTCAAAAAGTACGGAAGAATTGTTAAGAACATCGATTTTGCACCTGTTATCGAGGCACTTAACCAGATCGCAATCCCCGCAGACAGCGTAGCTTATGAGCCTACGGTTGCATCTCTTGAAGAGGCATCTGCAAAGGTCGATGTTTCAAGACTTTTCGGCGGTGAGCTGAAGCTTGAGACAGGCTACTGTGCAGGTCACAATTCTCTTCTTAACGCAGTTGAGTATCACAGATCTTCAGAGGTAAATGTAGCTGCTACAGACTGCATCCTTCTTTTGGGATCACAGCAGGATATCACTGATGATTTCCAGTACGACACTTCAAAGATCGAAGCATTCCATATCCGCAAGGGAACAGCTGTTGAGCTTTATGCAACAACACTTCACTATGCACCCTGCGGCATCGAGAATGACGGCTTCATGGTAGGCGTCATCCTTCCTTACGGAACAAACTTCGATCTTGAAGAAGATCATATCGATTGTCTGGCTAATTCAGACAGCGAAGATAAGCTCCTTACAGCAAAGAATAAGTGGCTTATCGCTCATCCCGACGCTCCCGGTGAGAAGGGACATTTCCCCGGACTCATTGGTGCAAATATAGAAGTCAGTGTAACTAAAAAACAGATGGAGGAAATCTAAAAATGTCAAAGAAATTATTTAACGCACCCGACGTTAAGCTCGCTATCGTAGCAGTATCCCGTGACTGCTTCCCGGAATCACTTTCCGTAAACAGAAGAAAGGCTCTCGTTAAGGCTTATACAGAGAAGTATGGTGCTGATGACATCTATGAGTGCCCTATCTGCATCGTTGAGTCTGAGATCCATATGCAGCAGGCATTGGCTGACATCAAGGCAGCAGGCTGCAACGCTCTTTGCGTATATCTTGGTAACTTCGGACCTGAGATCTCCGAGACAATGCTCGCTCAGCAGTGGGGCGGCCCCGTTATGTTCTGCGCAGCAGCTGAGGAATCACAGAATGACCTGGTTGGCGGCAGAGGCGACGCTTACTGCGGTATGCTCAATGCTTCTTACAACCTCAAGATCCGTGGCGTAAACGCTTACATTCCTGAGTATCCTGTCGGAAATGCAGAAGAGTGCGCTGACATGATCAAGGAGTTCATTCCTGTAGCTCGTGCTCTCGACGCTATGAAGAACCTCAAGATCATTTCTTTCGGTCCCCGTCCGCAGAACTTCTTCGCATGCAACGCTCCCATCGAGCCTTTGTACAGAATGGGTGTTGAGATCGAAGAGAACTCTGAGCTCGACCTTTTCGAGTCATTCAAGAATCATGAGGGCGACGAGAGAATCGCTGCTAAGGTTAAGGAAATGGAAGAAGAGCTCGGCGCAGGCAACAAGAAGCCTGAGATCCTCGAGAAGCTCGCTCAGTATGAGCTCACACTCCTTGACTGGGTTGAGGCTCACAAGGGTTCTAAGAAGTATGTTGCAATTGCCGGTAAGTGCTGGCCTGCATTCCAGACACAGTTCAAGTTCGTCCCTTGCTATGTAAACAGCCGTCTCACAGGTATGGGTATTCCGGTTTCCTGCGAAGTTGATATCTATGGATGCCTCTCTGAGTACCTCGGATATGTTATCTCCGAAGATATCGTTACTCTCCTCGACATCAACAACTCTGTACCTCACGACATGTACGATGAGTCCATCAAGGGCAAGTTCGACTACAAGTTCACAGATACATTCATGGGCTTCCACTGCGGTAACACATGCTCCAAGAAGCTTGCTTTCTGCGAGATGAAGAACCAGATGATCATGGCTCGTGCTCTCCCTGTAGAGGTTACAAACGGTACACTCGAGGGCGACATCGTTCCGGGCGATATCACATTCTACAGACTGCAGTCCACATCTGACGGCCAGATCAGAGCTTACGTTGCAGAGGGTGAGGTTCTCCCTGTTGCTACTAAGTCCTTCGGCGGTACAGGTGTTTTCGCTATCAAGGAAATGGGCAGATTCTACAGATACTTCCTTATCGAAAAGAACTTCCCTCACCACGGTGCTGTTGCTTTCGGGCACTATGGAAAGGCTCTCTACAACCTCTTCACATACCTCGGCATCTGCCCTTGCGACATCGGCTACAACAAGCCCGAGGGCGACAGATATCCGAAGGAAAATCCGTTCAACGCTCCGTTCAACTGATACAGTTTGGTTTTATAAGTGTGCAGCCTGACCTCTTGCGGGTCAGGCTGACCTATGAAAATAAATCTATAGAAAAAGGGTATTTCTTAAATGACTAATAAAGAACTTCAACTCACAGCAGCTAATGTCCGCAAGGGCATTGTTACAGCTGTTCACAGTGCAAAGTCCGGTCATCCGGGCGGATCACTTTCCGCAGCAGATATGTTCACATATCTCTATTTTGAAGAGATGAATATCGACCCCAAGAACCCTAAGGATCCCAATAGAGACAGATTCGTTCTCTCAAAGGGTCACACAGCTCCCGGTCTTTATTCAACACTCGCTAACAGAGGATATTTCCCTGTTGAAGACCTTACAACACTTCGTAAGCTCGGTTCATACCTCCAGGGTCACCCCTGTATGACAGAGACTCCCGGCGTTGACATGAGCACAGGTTCATTGGGCCAGGGCGTTTCAACAGCAGTCGGTATGGCTCTTGCTGCTAAGCTCAACGGCGATTCTTACAGAGTTTATACTCTTACAGGCGACGGTGAGATCCAGGAAGGTCAGATCTGGGAAGCTTTCATGTTCGCAGGCGCTAAGAAGATCGATAACCTCACAGTTATCATTGACAACAACGGACTTCAGATCGACGGTAAGATCGACGATGTTTGCTCACCTTATCCGATCGACAAGAAGCTCGAAGCATTCAACTTCAACGTTATCTGCATCGACGGTCATGATTTCGACCAGATCAGAGATGCTTTCGCTAAGGCAAAGGAATGCAAGGGACAGCCTACAGCTATCATCATGAAGACAACTAAGGGCAAGGGCGTTTCTTACATGGAAAACCAGGCAGGCTGGCATGGCAAGGCTCCTAACGATGAAGAGTACGAGCAGGCTATTAAAGAGCTTGACGAACAGATTGCAAAGATAGGAGAGGCATGAGTATGGCAGACGGTGAAGTAAAGAAGATCGCTACACGCGAAAGTTATGGTAACGCTCTTGTAGAGCTCGGTAAGAAGAACCCCAACGTAGTTGTTCTTGATGCTGACCTCGCAGGCGCAACAAAGACTTCCACATTCAAGAAGGAATTCCCGGACCGTCATATCGACTGCGGTATCGCAGAAGCTAACATGACAGGAATCGCTGCAGGTCTTTCAACATGCGGCAAGATCCCGTTCGTTTCTTCTTTCGCAATGTTTGCAGCAGGCAGAAACTTCGAGCAGGTTAGAAACTCTATCGGTTATCCCCACCTCAACGTTAAGATCGGCGCTACACACGCTGGTATCACAGTAGGTGAGGATGGTGCTTCACACCAGTGCCTCGAGGACGTTGCTCTTATGAGAACGATCCCCGGTATGACAGTTATCGTTCCTTCTGACGATATCGAAGCAAAGGCTGCAGTTATGGCAGCTGCTGAGACTGAGGGTCCCTTCTACATGAGATTCGGCAGAGCTGCAGTTCCGGTAATCAACGACAGACCTGACTACAAGTTCGAAGTAGGTAAGGCAGTTGTTGTTAAGGACGGCACAGACATGGTCATCTTCGCTAACGGTGTTTGCGTAGCTGAAGCACTTGGTGCAGCAGAAAAGCTCGCAGCTGACGGAATCAACGCTGCAGTTGTCAACGTTCACACAGTTAAGCCTATCGACCAGGATACGATCCTTGAGTTCGCTAAGAAGACAAACAAGGTATTCACTGTTGAAGAGCACTCCGTAATCGGCGGTCTCGGAAGCGCAGTATGCGATGTATTGTCTGAGAACTATCCTGTTAAGGTTAAGAAGATCGGTGTATATGACAGATTCGGTAAGAGCGGCCCGGCCGGCGCACTCATGAAGGAGTTCCAGCTTGACGCAGAGGGAATCTACAACCAGATCAAGGCTGCGCTCTGATCTCTTTTAAGATTAGTATTTATTATTAATAAAATATGGGGCTGATCAAATGATGATCAACCCCATTATTATTTCTATTTAAAATTTTAATACCAAGATCACATCTTGTCTGTATCTTCCTGCTTAAAGCTGATATTGGCGCCGAGCTTTTCGAAGATCCTCTTAAGGAATACAGAAAAGAACAGAGCAAATAATGAGAATCCCAGGAAGACCATCTGGCTCATTGTAATAGTGGGGAACTGGTAGATAAGGAAAGCAAGTCCTGCAGAAATTGCTATATACATTATCGTTACAGGCAGATTTGTCAGTGCGATAAGTAGAGAGTTCTTGATGATCTGCTTAAATGATTCTTCGAACCAGGCGAGTATGGGGAATGCATAGAATGAAGAAGCGAAGATCACGATTATGAAGAAGAACGGGAAAAAGACCATCCACTGATAGTTCGCGTCCATCATCGTGCGGATCATGTAGATCTCGAATCCGAAGATTGCGGAAAGCGCGACGTAAAGCAATAAAAGTCCGGTTGCCTTACCGAAATTCTCCTTGAAGCATCTGAAGTAGTCTTTTATTACTGACGGATTGTCTCCTGCGAGAATGGCGATCGTTATCCTGTAAAGCGACGTGACAGCTGCTCCTATGGTGAAAACAGGAATACAACTTAACATGAAGATAAAATTCAGCAGCAAAAGATTGCATATGGTGGTCAGGAACCTGGTTCCTTTACTTTTAGGATCAAAAAATGAAGATGCCATATTTAATACCCTTATCCTATATATAATAAACGTACCAATCTTATCACATAACTCTTTGGGCGAGTAGCACTACTGTGATACCCTCGAAAACAAGGGTTTGCGAACGATTTGCACAAGTGATACTTGGCTGGCTTGTAAAATCTGCGAACTAAATGTCAAGAATTTATGCAATTTACCCTCTGCGAAAGCAAAAATTGTACAATATACTCAAAAAAAGCAAAAAATGTATAGTTATGGATAAATTGTAGCAAGAAATGTGGAGAAAGAAATTGTGTTTATGGCTAATATGTACACTGTAGAAGGGCCGAGAGGCCCCGAACAAAATCATTAAGGAGGAAACTTTATGAAAAAGGTTATTGCCAGTGCTCTTTCCGTAGCAATGGTTGCAGCAATTGCAGCTGGTTGTACAACAACACCTACAGATGCTCCGGTTAGCACAGAAGGTTCAGGCAATGAAACTGTTGAGACATCAGGTGATGTTGAGACAGAGACTTCTGCAGCTGAAACAGTAGGCGAGGAGACAACAATCGGTACAGGTCCCGAGGTTATCAATTTGTGGACATTCACAAATGAGGTTATCGGCATGGTTAACTACTATGTTGCTAACGTTAACCCTGAGTTCGGTACAAAGTACACAGTTAAGTGCACATACATCAATGGTGCAGAGAACTATCAGCCTGCAGTTGACGCTGCTCTCGTAGCTGGTGGTGATTCCGCTCCTGATCTCTATTGCGCTGAGGCTGATTACATCCTCAAGTACACACAGGGCGATATGTCCAGATTCGCTGCTACTTACAAGTCACTCGGTATCGATGTTGATGCTAAGATTTCTGACGCTCAGATCGCTCAGTACACAGTAGACATCGGTTCTCGTGATGGTGAAGTTGTAGCTCTCGGCTATCAGGCTACTGGTGGTGCTATGATCTACAGAGCTTCTATCGCTGAAGAAGTTTTCGGTTCTGCTGAGCCTGCTGACGTCGAGGCAGTAGTTGGTGCTGGTACAGGTAACTGGGACAAGTTCTGGGAAGCAGCTGCACAGCTCAAGGAAAAGGGCTATTCAGTAGTTTCTGGTTCTGGCGATATGTGGAATGTCTGCAAGAACGCAGGTCAGCCTTGGATCGTTGACGGCGAGCTCACAATCGCTCCTGAGAGAGAAGCTTTCCTTGACATCGCTAAGAAGCTCAAGGACGAGGATCTTTCTAACGATGCACCTGGTTGGGATACAGCTTGGTACAACGACATGATGGGTATCGGTGACAGAGGCGTATTCTGCTTCTTCGGACCTGCTTGGCTTATCAACTACGTTATGGTAAGAGACGGCCAGAGTGCTGAAGGCGAAGGCACATACGGTGACTGGAGAGTCTGCACACCTCCGGTTGGCTTCTTCTGGGGCGGCACATGGCTCATGGGTAGAGAAGGCACAGCTCACGCTGAAGCAGTTGCTGAGATCATTGAGTGGGTAACTCTTGATACATCAGAGACAGGTCTCCAGTATCTCTGGGCTAACGACCTTATGGGTAACGGCGCTAAGGATACAGTTGCATCTGCAGTTGTTATGGGTAAGTCTGACGGAACACTCGCATTCTGCGGTGGTCAGAACATCTTCCCTACATTCATCGCTGGTAACGCTAACGCTTCTGGTAAGGGTATGACTCAGTATGATGCTACAATCAACACATACTTCACTGATGCTGCTGGCCAGTATGCTGAAGGCAACCTCGACAGAGACGCTGCTATCGAGACATTCAAGACGAATGTTGCAGATAACCTCTCTTTCTAATAGCATCTAATATTTAAATGCTGTGGGCGGCAGGGTAGATCGGTATTTACCCTGCCGCTTTTTAAAACAAGAGGAGGCTGATTTTTAATGAGAAACAAAAAACTGGTCAACTACGCAAAATACGGTTACATCTTTTCGATTCCGTTCATTCTTACTTTTTGCGTATTCACACTTTATCCGGTTCTCTACACCTTTGTAATCGGTTTCACTGATTTGAAGGGTGCAGGTAACACGGATTGGCATTTCCTTCCTACAGTAGGAAAGAATTTGTTCGCTAACTTTAAGGATGTTTTGACATCCGGCACATTCCAGAAGGCATTCAAGAATACTTGGATCATCTGGATCTTAAACTTTATTCCTCAGATTGGTTTCGCGCTTTTGTTTACAGCGTGGTTCACCGACAGAAGATCAAAGGTCAAGGGACAGGGACTTTTCAAGATCTTGTTCTACATGCCGAACATCATCACAGCAGCTACGCTCGCTATCTTGTTCAACGTTATGTTCGGTTATCCGAAGGGACCTGCAAACGATATCCTTATCGGTGTATCCAAGCTCTTTGGCGTTGAGAGAAAAGCATATAACTTCAATGCTAACGAGTGGCCCGTAAAGCTCATTATCGCTTTCGTACAGTTCTATCAGTGGTACGGTCACACGATGGTTAACCTCATTGCAGGTGTTATCGGTATCAGTCCTGAGGTATTCGAAGCTGCCGAGATCGACGGTGCTAACAGAGTTCAGACTTTCTTCTTAGTCACGATCCCTTGTATCCGTCAGATCATGTTGTTCGTTCTCGTAACATCACTCATCGGTGGTCTCAACATGTTCGATATTCCGCAGTTGTACATTGGTACAAATGCAAACAATGCCGGCCTTACAACGAATATGTATATTCGTAACCAGGCATTTTCAGGTAGTTATTTATACAATAGAGCAGCAGCAGCAAGCGTTATCTTGTTCATCATCATTGTAGTTCTGTCTTCTATCCTCTTCTACATCCTCAGAGATAAGGATGAAGCTAAGATCAAGAAGCTTAGAAAGCAAGAGCTTAGAGCTGCAAGGAAAGGTTTATGAGGTGAGAAGATATGAGTGATAATGCTATAAGAACATCTTCCATTAAGAAAAATGATACTTGGCTTAAAGTAGTTATCTACATCGTCGCCATCTTTTTCTCAATCATGACTCTTTTCCCTTTCTTAATGATGCTTGCGAATTGTTTTAAGAGTTCTGACGAGGTTCAGCAGAGTGCTCTTACATTCTGGTCAGCTGATCCTATCGGAAACTTCAAGAAGAACTGGACATTCATCATGAGTAAGGAATTTAAGCCTGCTGTAGGTTTCATGAATTCCTTCATCGTAGCTACATGTTCAACATTACTTAACGTTTACTTCTCTTCTCTTACAGCTTATGCAATTTCTGCATATGAGTGGAAGTTCAGAGATGCATTCAACGGTATGATCATGGCAATCATGATGATTCCTGGTACAGTTACCACAATCGGTTTCTATCAGATGGTTTATAAGCTCGGTATGGTTAATAAGCTCTCTATCCTTATTATTCCTTCAATCGCAGCTCCTATGACGGTATTCTTCATGCGACAGTACTTACAGGCGTCGCTTTCAATGGAAATCGTTCAGTCTGCAAGAATTGACGGTGCAGGAGAATTCAGAATTTTTAACCAGATCGTTGTTCCTCTCATGAAACCGGCTATCGCTACACAGGCGATCTTTGCTTACGTAGGTAGCTGGAACAACCTCTTCATGCCTTTGATCTTGTTGACAGATAAGGAAAAGAGAACACTCCCTGTAATGGTATCCTTGCTTACAAACGACAGTTACAGAACTGAGTTCGGTGCCGTTTATGTAGGTCTCTTCATTACAGTACTTCCTCTTATCGTCGTATATGCATTCCTCTCCAGATACATCGTTGAGGGTGTTGCATTGGGCGGTGTCAAGTCATAAGGCTTATACCTTCCGTTTTACGGAATTCAGCTTTTAGCTGAGACAACTTACAAAACAATACGCTGCGTCTTTGATCATTTGCCTCCTCAAAGACGCAGCTTTTTTATGCAAAAAAATACCGGCCGTAAAAGACCGGTATTATTGTCTGTTAGTTATCAGGATAATGATCTTTTCTTGGATCTTCTGATCCTGTTCCTGAATTGTGAAGGGGAGCACCCGTACTGCTTTTTGAAGCAGCGGCTAAGCGATGTCAGATTATTGAAGCCGCAGGACATCGCGATATCGCTGATCTGAAGATCGGTATCAGCCAGTTGTCTCTCGACTTCTTTAAGCTTTAATGTGGTCTGATAATCGTTGAAAGTCATTCCCGTATACTCTTTAAAGAGACGCGCAAAATGGAACTTGGAATAGCCTACGTGTGTAGCAGCTTCATCCATCGAGATGTTTTCGGAGCTGTGCATAGCGAGCCATTCTGCGAGTGTCTTGAACTTGATGTAGACCTCACGCTGCTTATCGTTCTGTATGACGGCAAGGCTGTCGGAATAATCCTTCTTCATGAGCATTCCGAATACGTCCATGAGTTTTCCGAATATCGAGATCTCTTTTACCGTAGTAGAGTAGAAGAAATACAGATCGTTTATTTCCATGAACTTCTCGAAAATAAGACTGTATATATCCGGATGTGTATCCGGTGTAATGAGGAGAGGCTCTTTTATGAGCTTCTGGAACTCACTGTAATCGAAGAAACCCTTAAGAAAATCAACGTTGAAAAGATAGATGAATCTGATTCCTGACTTTGTGCCGGCAATCTTATGGAGCATGTCCGGAGGTACAAAGAGGATCTCTTTTTCCTTAAGGATTATCGTTCTGTCATCGAAAATATAAGTATATGACTTCTCAATAGGGATGGTAATCTCAAGACAGCTGTGTCTGTGGACAGGGTAGTCCTCAGAGCGGTTGTTGTACCATATACGCATATTGGAACCTGGAATAAAATCAACTTCTTCTACATCGTTGCTGACGATTCTGCCTGCAAAACTTCCGATAGGCTGCTGATACTTGCCCGGTACTGAATTATCGTTAAACTGCATTAATAATCCCCATCCTTAAAGGTCAATGCTACAATTCTAAATGCTCGGAATATCATTTTCAAGAAGAAATAGCAAAATCTGTAAAATAAAACCAAGATGCACGACAAGATTTGTCTGACCAAATCATTTATAATTAGCATAGTTTAATACTTACGACAGGAGAATTGTGCTTTATGAACAGAGAACAAGCCGTTAAGAGAGCCGAAGAATTAGTCGCAAAAATGACCGTTGAAGAGGCCGCTTCGCAATTGAGATACGATTCTCCTGCGATAGACCGACTCGGCATTCCCGAATACAACTGGTGGAACGAGACACTTCACGGTGTCGCAAGAGCAGGCACTGCCACGAGCTTCCCTCAGGCAATAGGTCTTGGCGCAACATTCGACACAGAACTTCTTGGTGAAGTCGGTGAGGTATGCGGCAACGAGGGAAGAGCAAAATATAACGAATATATGGCCCAGAACGATCGAGATATCTATAAAGGACTCACATTCTGGTCACCTAACGTAAACCTTTTCAGAGACCCCAGGTGGGGCAGAGGCCAGGAGACATACGGTGAGGATCCCGTCCTTATCTCAAGACTTGCAGTCCCTTTCATCGAAGGCCTTCAGGGTGACGGTGAATACATGAAGACCGCAGCATGTGCAAAGCACTTCGTAGTCCATTCAGGACCTGAGGCAGTAAGACATCAGTTCAACGCCACATGCTCTGACAAGGATCTTTATGAGACATATCTCCCCGCTTTCGAAGCATGCGTCGAAGAGGCAAAGGTCGAATCCGTAATGGGCGCTTACAACAGGACAAACGGCGAGCCCTGTTGCGGCCACTCTTATCTTCAGGACATCATCCGTGACAAGTGGGGCTTTGAGGGCCACATCGTATCCGACTGCTGGGCTATCCGTGATTTCCATGAGAACCACAAGGTCACAAAGACGATCGAAGAGAGTGCCGCTCTCGCACTGAAGAAGGGCTGTGACCTTAACTGCGGATGCACATATATTCACCTCATGAGTGCTTATAACAAGGGTCTTGTAACTGAAGAAGATATCAGGACTGCTGCCGTAAGACTCTTTACCACAAGATTCATCCTCGGCATGTTCGACAAGACTGAATACGATGACCTCACATATCTCGACGTCGAGTCTAAAGAGAATCTCGCAGTCGCAAAGAGAGCATCGGACGAGAGTATCGTTCTCCTCAAGAACGACGGAATCCTTCCGATCGACAAGGAAAAGAATAAGGTAATAGCCGTAATCGGCCCTAACGCTGACTCCAGAGCGTGCCTCATCGGAAACTACTATGGAACATCTTCGGAGTACATCACGGCCTTAGAGGGCATCAGGAACGCCGCAGGAGACGATACAAGGATCCTTTATTCCGACGGATGTGATATTTCCGTTCCGAAGCCGGACTTCCTCTCACGCGAATACCACAGGATCGCAGAGGCAAAGGCCGTAATGAACAGAGCAGATCTCGTTGTCCTTGTAATCGGCCTTAACGAGAATCTCGAAGGTGAGGAAGGCGACGAGGGTAACCAGTACAAGTCAGGCGACAAGCCGGATCTCTTATTCCCTAAGACACAGCGAAAACTTATCGATACCGTAATCGCTTCAGGCAAGCCTTTCATCACGGTTGTAATGGCAGGTTCTGCAATGGATTTAAGCGTTCTCAACGACAAGTCCTCAGCTATTCTTCAGGCATGGTATCCGGGCGCAAGAGGCGGCAGGTCCATAGGCGATATCCTCTTCGGCAAGGTAAATCCTTCCGGCAAGCTCCCTGTTACATTCTATAAGGATACAAACGATCTTCCTGACTTTGAGGATTACTCAATGAAGGGCAGAACATACCGCTACCTTGAGACAGAGCCTCTCTATCCGTTCGGCTACGGCCTCACATACGGCAAGATGGATATCACATCAGTTGATAAGACAGGCGAAGATCCCAAGAACAACGGCCTCACGATAAAGGTCAATGTAAGCAATACAGGTGACATAGAAACTTCCGAAGTAATCCAGGTCTACATGAAGGCTGAAGATCCCAACGAAGTTAAGAACACAAGACTTGCGGCATTCACAAGAGTAACTCTCGGGGCAGGCGAGAACGGCTCTGTTGAGATCAGGATCCCTGCAGACAGATTTACGGTTGTAAATGAGGCAGGCGAGAGGGTAACAGCCGAAGGCAAAGTAAAATTCTATGTCGGATTCGGCCAGCCTGACAGCCTTACAGAGCGTCTTACGGGCAAGAAGTCATACAGCTTCACAGTCTGACAGAAAATACCGATAAACCGCTAAAATACGGGCTTTGTAACATTGTTACAGAGCCTGTTTTATTACCATCCGAATAAGAGTCTGATCATAAGGTCGCCGAAAAGCGCTGCGGCACCCAGTCCGTATGCAAGAAAAGGAGCTATCCGAAGCTTTGATTTGGCACCTGCTTTTTTAATGATAAGAAGATAGATTCCGTAAAGTCCGGCAGCAAAAAGTCCGACTACCACGCCTGCAAGCGTATATTTCCATCCGAGATAAAGGCCTGCAGCAGCCATCAGCTTAATGTCACCGCCGCCGAATGCGCCTTTTATTATCAGTGCCAGGATGAGCATCGGGACTGATACGCATAAAGCGCCGATGAGATAAGGGACTGCAGTGTTAATAGAAAAAGGCTCAGTCAAAATGTATTTAACGATGCCAAGAACAGCGATCAGAATGACAAGAAGGTCCGGTACGATTCCCGCATTGAGGTCTGCAGCTGCGCAACCGACGAGCAGCAATAAAAACAGGGTAGAGAGGACCCCGAGCAGAGTAAAGCCGCCGACAAAAAGGCCCGAAAAAACAGCAACCGCCGCAAATATATAAAACATTGGCGACGGAATGCTCTTAAGATCTTTTATCAGTTTCGTTGAAGCCTTCGGCGTATCAGTCGTCATAGTAGGCGACACGCTCAAGTTCTTCGAATGACGTGATCCCCTGTTCGACAAGCGAGATCGCTGCCTGCTTCAGAGTAACCATATTCTGTTCCTTAATTGCGTACTGCTTCATATCCTCAGCTTCTGCTCCGGAAGTGATCAATTTGCGCATATGTTTATCAACGACAAGGACTTCGTGAATCGCGGTACGACCCAGATAACCTGAGCCGTGGCACTGGCCGCAGCCGGCACCTTTCCGGGCGTTGGGAATGTCGTGACCTACGAATTCGATCTGTCTCTCGGAGAGCGGCTCCGGACGTGAGCAGTAAGGGCAGACCTTACGCATAAGTCTCTGAGCTACAACACCGACTAACGCGGAAGAGAGCATGTAAGGTTCAGCACCGATATCAACGAGTCTTACGATAGTTGAAGCAGCGTCATTGGTGTGCAGTGTGGACAATACGAGGTGACCTGTAACAGCAGCTCTGATAGAGATTGAAGCTGTCTCTGCGTCACGCGTCTCGCCGACCATGATTACGTCAGGGTCCTGACGCATGAGGGCTCTTAATCCGACTTCGAATGTGAGACCTGCGGTAGGGTGTACCTGTACCTGGTTAAGACGAGGCAGGTTCTTCTCGACAGGGTCTTCGATGGTACTGATATTAATAGGCTTTTGTGAAAGAGATTCAAGAGCCATGTAAAGCGTTGTTGACTTACCTGAACCCGTAGGGCCCGTGATATAGATGAGTCCGTTAGGTGACATGAGCATCGTAAGGAACTTCTTATAGCAATCAGGTGTCATACCGAATGTCGAGTTGTTATCGATATGAACGGCTGACATGATAAGTCTCATAACGACTTTCTCGCCGAATACTGTAGGGATTACATTGACACGGACGTTTACGATCTGCCCCTGGATCCTTACACGGAAGTGACCGTCCTGGGGGATACGGCGCTCTGCAATATCCATCTCACCCATGATCTTGATTCTTGCAACAAGCGAATCCTGAACGTTTTTCTGGAGCTGAATGTAATCAATGAGAGTACCGTCGATACGCATTCTTACGACTACATTTGTCTCGAAAGGTTCGATGTGGATATCCGATGCGTTATCCTGGAAAGCCTTATCGAGAAGGGAGTTAACGAGATTGATGATAGGAGCATCGTCAGCACCTGCAGATGTATCTATGACGAGCTCGTCGATGTTCATTCCTGCAGTATTTGCGTTTGCATTCTCGGCTGCCATCTGCGCCTTGATGCCGGCATACTGGTAATCGATAGCATTTTTAAGTACATGTTCCTGAGCGATGACGGTCCTTACGGGCATACCGATCGTCTGCCTTATATCCTCTATGGCATAGAGGTTAAGAGGATCGTTAACAGCCAGGATTACTTCGCCGTTTTCCTGACCTATCGGGAGCATGACATACTGCTCAGCCATCTGCTTGGGAACGAGCTTAACAACTTCAGGATCTATCGTGTATGAGCCAAGATCGATCACCTGCATATCAAGTCTGTTGGCAAGCGCCATCAGCATCTGTTCTTCGGTAACGTAGCCCATCTCGATGAGAACCTGACCGATTCTCTTTCCTTCGGATTGCTTCTGGATACCAAGTGCCTCTTTAAGCTGGTCTTCGGTAATATAACCTGCCGAGACCATCAAGTCACCTATACGAATCTTTGAATTATCTGCCATTTATCATCCCTCCGCTCCGGCAACTGCATCTGTTACAGCTGACTCATAATCGACAAAATCTGCCATATAGAGATTTACATTGATCTTGAGTCTTATTTTTCCGGAATCTACATATTCATATGTTCCTGTTGTCTGATCGTAACGTTCAACAAGATCGAGCTTCTCCCATGAGAAGCCTGTAATACGTACCGAAGGCTTAGTGCTGAGGTCATCGATGAGAGCCTGACATGCAGCCGGAGTGCCTGTCATGGTGAGTGAAAGCTGGACACACTGTACTCCGGAAGAAGCTGTGGAATTTGTTTGGCTTCTTGCCTTATCGTAAGGTGCCAAAAGAGTTTCAGCCCCGGTAGCAGATGCTGAAGCAGCGGAAGTCGCCGCTTTATTTGTAATCTTGGAATAGATGTAAGGACGCTCTTCAACAGATCCGGCAGGCATTTTTATGTTCAGGCTTTCTGAGAACAGCCCTGACTTCAGAACATATGAAGTAACCATTTTGTCGATCTCGGAGCTGTCCATGACCGGATAGAAATCTGTCGTGGATTCATTAAGATCCGTAACGGCTTTTGCATAGATTGCTTCAGCACTGGTAAGGTACATCAATTTGTTCTGATACTGAGTCTGAGTCAGTTTTGCCTGCTCGATCTTATCTTCGGTATTTGTGATAGAAGTTACAGTAGGTCTGATAAGGAACCATACGATCGCAAATATCAATGCTGCGAAAAGAACTATAGCAATTGTCTTTTTATCTTTATTGTTGAGATTAGTCTGTAAAGCCATATCAGTTCACCTCCTCTTCAGCAGGTTCATTGCCTGCAAGAGTACAAACTACATTTATCTGCCAACTTGTTCCGTCGGAAGATAATGAATAACCCGTATAATCTACATTCTCGAAAATGTCTATCGACATAAGATCTGCAATGAACTGATTAATGTCTTCAACCTCAGGAGAAGAAGCAGTTATACTGAAGACACCTGTTGAAGCGCTGTATGAGTTGAACACAACTGAAACATCGTGTTTCTTTGCGGCTTCAAGGATTGAATTATTGATCGAAGAATCGGGAGCAGGGTAGGAATCCAGATCATTCTTAAGGATGTCGACACCGCCTTGGATCCTTCCCATTTCAGCCATGTTGTCGTACATGGCATCGTATTCGGCAACCTGATCTTTTATGCTTTGGTTGTTAATGTAACTCTCAATTTCTTTAAGTTGTGATTCCTTCTGCATCTTGAGCATCAGGCAGACACCATAACCGATCAAGAAAGCTGCCAGGATCAAGATGAAAGGAGCGAGAAGCTTTGCCATAAAGCTTTTTTCGGTCTTCTTCTTGCTGGCCTGTTTTGTATTCTTAAGTATCGGCATTCTCTCGTCGATCTTGCGCAGACCTGCAACAGGATAAACGAAGAACGGGAACTGTGACTGATCCGAACCAACCGTTGTTTCCTGCGGCGGCTGAGCCATTGAGATGTCTACGGTGCTGTCGAGATTAAGTATGTCGTTTGCCAACTGGTTTACATGTGAATAAGCCAGGCCGCAGAACATGATATCTTTAACGGTTTCCGAGAGGTGCTGGGCTGAAATGAACTGTCTGATAGATGAGATCGAAGCATAGATCTCTCGTGCAAATTCAGGTGTTCCGGGCTGTGCGAAAACACGTGAAGTGGAATCGTAATAGTATTTACCTTCAGCAAAGAAGATCGTAACGAGTGACTTGCCGTCAAGGATCATGTAAAGAACTGTCTTACCGGAAGCCTGCTTAGTAAAAAACTCTGTGGCAAGCTGAACGCCGCTATGGATCGACTTTAATTTAAGCCCCGCACTTGTAAATATCTCAACATATTTATTGACGAAATCAATTTCCGCAGTCTCGTAAACGACACGTTGTACCTTGGCTTTGGTATCTTTGTTGACTACATACCACCCTGTGACCGGATTCTGGAATCTGCCGTATTCCGAATCTTTAGTCTCACGTTCAATGTACTCGGTAGTCTTTTTGTCAGCCAAAATAGGAGCATCAACTCTGTTTGCACGAAGCTGGGGGCTGTTAAGTATGAGGGTAACCTCAGATTTCGGAAGCTTGTTAGCCTGCCAAGCAAGCTTAATTGCTTCGATCAGCCTGTCCTGATCCATTATGACACCGTTTAATACGGCGCCTTCCGGAAGAGGGGAAGATATCAGCTTCGAGACTTTGACACCGTCGCCGGCAGCAGAACCTGATGCGATCTGGATGTTGGTATTCGACAGAAATACTACTTCAGACATTTGTTTTATTTCCTTTCATTTACTGTCCTGATCTTACGATCCTGCGCCGATCGTTTGATAAGACTGATATATAGGGTATATGATCGAGATCATGATGAAGCCGACAGCTGCGGCCATGACAACGATCATTACTGGCTCGATATAAGAAGTCAGACGTAAGAGCGCCTGCTTTGAATAGAAGTCGAGATCATCAGCAACGGACTCCAGCATGTTGCCGAGCATACCGGTCTCCTCGCCGACCTTTATGGTGGCAGGAAGTTTTGATACGAATCCGTCTACTTCAACAAGTGCAGATGAAAGAGTCATACCGCCTGCAACCTTTTTCTCGACTTCTTCAAACTGAGCTTCTATGTATTTGTTTCCGATGGTGCTCCTGGCAATCTCGATACAACTGTGGATCGGAATGCCTGCAGAATAAAGAGAACTCATGGTGCGTGCAAATCTTCCGGAATATATGACCTTTGTGAGCTTGCCCCATTTACCCATGACTTTGATACGGTCGATTAACATCCTGACAGCGGGGATCTTAATGATCATCTTTCCGAAAATGATCACCAGAACAATACCTACAGCCAGAATGTACCATTTATTAGCGACAAAATCAGAAATTGCCATAAGGATCTTGGTCGGAAGAGGCAGTTCGGGAAGTGTCGAGAAGATATCTTCAAACTGCGGCAGAACATAACCGAACAATATTGCTACGACAATAACGATCAAGACGCTTAAGATCTTCGGATAGGTAAGGGAATTCTTAGCCGTCTGCTCAAGCTGAGCTTCGCTGGTATACTGTTCGGCAAGTCTCAAACATGTAACATCAAGAGTACCTGAAGTTTCTGCTGCTCTGATCATGAAGATAAGAAGCGGCGGGAATGCAGGTTCAAGTTCTTCCATAACGGTGGAAAGGGAGACGCCCTGAACAATGCGGTCACGGAGCTTTAAATAGAGTTGTCTTTCATAATCAGTGATAGATTCATCGTTCGCGATGATTTCTATAGCTTTGATCAAAACAACGCCGGACTTGATGAGTGTTCCGAGCTGGCGGCAGAAATCTGCAAGTCTGGGTTTCTTTAAGGGCTTTAATGCCATCTGCTTCATGATGGGCTTGGCTTCTAAAAGAAGCAGGCCTGAATCATGGAATCTTTTCTGCAGATCAGCTTCGTCAAAGGCATCAGCCTTACCCTTAACGATCTTGCCTTTTTTGTCCTGTGCCTGGTATCTGTATTCCGGCATATCTGGAGTCCCTTTCCTTGTTTTATATTTTATTCGGCTTCATATTTAAAAAGCTCGAATGAGTAATACACTTTAAAATTTCCCTCAATGCCTGACTGCATACCGCTTTCCATTCCTGTATCAGTATAAACGACACGGTATAAACCTTTGCAGTATTCAAAACTTAATGGACCATTGCCCGTTTCATCCCATTCATAAAGGGTAACGGTACCATTGCACTGAGAGATTTCAGCCAACTTTTCCGCAGCGCCTTCTGCCATTCCGTTGCTGCGGTTGGGATCATAGATGGATTGCATATCTCCGTAATACTCTATGCCTACTGCCCGAAAAGCTTTACGAACGTCACGTGCTTCCCGGTATGCTTTTCTTGCACCGGAATCTATTGCAAACCATAACGTAATAAAAGAAAACATGCCAAAAACAACCACAGTGATTACGATGTACCTGAAAGCATCTCTAAAGTTTCTTCGCCTGTAAAACTGTGTGCCTTCAACTATCACGTCTTTGGATTTGTCTTCAGTCACCGAACCGTCCTCCCGATAATTAAAATAATTTTAGCATGAATACACTTCAAAAACAGCTAATAAA
>X410_Impala__coassemble_79_pt1 | contig 19465 bp, 23 predicted proteins | sample X410_Impala__metabat2_low_PE_001 | metagenome-assembled genome bin X410_Impala | reverse complement strand
CTGCAAAGAAAGCTGCACCTGCTAAGAAGGCTGCTGCTAAGCCCGCTGCAAAGAAAGCTGCACCTGCTAAGAAGGCTGCTGCTAAGCCCGCTGCAAAGAAGGCTGCACCCGCTAAGAAGGCTGCTGCTAAGCCCGCTGCAAAGAAGGCTGCACCTGCTAAGAAGGCTGCTGCTAAGCCCGCTGCAAAGAAGGCCGCACCTGCTAAGAAGGCTGCTGCTAAGAAGCCCGCTGCAAAGAAGGCTGCACCTGCAAAGAAGGCTGCTGCTAAGAAAGCTCCTGCTAAGAAGGCAGCTGCTAAGAAGGTTAAGAAGCTCGGAAAGATCATCTTCGAGATCGACGGCAAGCAGATCGATTACAAGGCAATCGAGAAGAAGGCTGCTAAGCTCGGTGGTGACGTTTACGTAGTAGTTGGCGAGAAGAAGATCTTCGATGCTGACGGAAAGAGCGTAAATCTTTTCTAAGAACTAACTGAAGGAACCTCATATTAATTCCTTTTAAGAGAGCAGCCCGGGAGTGATCCCGGGCTGTTCTTTTTTGTTTATACAATAATATCCAAATCAGAAATCCACCAGATATATACTCACAGCGATCTTTGTGAAAGAACCTTTCTTCTCGATCTTGGTAATCTTTGCAGAAAGCTTTTTTCCTGCATCCATGAGTCTTGCGAAGACTACATTATCCTTCTCAGGAACATAACCGACTTTCTTCTTGTCTTTTGACATAATCATTATCGCGTTGGAATCAAATTTGTTATCTTCTCTTATCAGGAATAGCATATCGCCTTCCTTTATCTCGTCCAACACTGCCGGTTCCGGAATATGTGAAGTGCCGGCAACATAAGAATCAAAAAGGTGAATCTCCTGCTGCAGGGGTTTTAACAGTTCGCCCAATCCGCTTTCTGCTGCCTTGCTTACGAGGCCTGTCTCATACTTTGATAATTCGTTAGCCATTATAAGTCTCCTGTCATTTCATTCAGGATGGTTTCCAATTCGTTTTTATATTTAACGTACTCTTTCTTTTCGTTTTCGTAATCCTTTTTCCTCTGCTCTGTTTCTTCCCTGTCTTCAAGAAGGAATTTGTAGTTATAAGGATCTGTTGTAATGATCTCGTTGATCTTTTTCTCAACCTCTTTGATCTTCTCTTCGATATTGGGAATTACGATCTTTGAGACATCTATTCCCCTCTCACTCAAAGCAGTATTTACCAGGACCTGAAGTTCTTCGATCTCTTCCAGTTTGTTGCACTTATATGCAATAACGACCCTGTTCCACAAATCCTGAAGAACAGGATCCTTATGAGTCTCAGAATTAATATCAGGATGTAAGATCTTAGCTATCTCCCTGTAGATCTTCTTTATCTTCATGACCGAGTATTCGGATACCGGTTCATAATTCAAAGAAGATTCATGGTCATTAACCAGACTCTTAAGTTCTTCGTAATAAGATTTCATCTGTTCTTCAACCCGGGAACTGATCTTATCCATATCAGGATTAAAGCCCTGATTGATCTCTGATTGTGCCATTGCGATCAGTTTCTTTAAGCGGATGCACTCAACCTTTACTTCAAACAGAGCAATAAGATAAGGACCGAATTCACGGATGTAATTCTCATACCACTGAAGCGCTTCCTTTTCGAATTTGTCCTTGCGCAAAAGAAGCTCTTCATATCTGGGATAATCACCTAATGCTATCTTAATAAGATCCATGGTTACCCTCTTTCCTCCAGAACAAAGTTATCCAGATAACCCAGCATATCCGTTAATAGCGTATCATCTATCGTGGCCTTCTTAAAAAAATTATCTACATTTCTGTACCACTGGCCTTCGAAACTGATGGCATTCTCACCATTCTCCTCAACACAGGATACCTCATGCTTCTTTCCTTCTGCCCTGAAAGTTATCTTGCAGGGTTTTGTGAGCCAGTAATATAGATCAAAGAAATCGATTTCCAGATGATCCGGTTCAATAAGCTTATAAAGATCTTCTATCAGCCACTTCATAATATTCAGATTGCCAAAGAAGGGATTGTACATGATCCTCTGTGCAAGGAAATCCTTTGCTCGAAAATACAGATTAACGGCCTCAGCGGTATTACCCTCTTCTGCTTCGATCGCAGCAAGCCTGGTAAATATTTCAGGAAGAGGTTCGCCAAGGAAAGAAGCATCTTTAACTTCAGGATAAAGTTCTCTGATTATCTCTTTGTACTTGTCATAATCCTTGCCGACATAATAGCCGTTCTTATACATGTCAGCTATCTTATACCGCGCGACAAGATTGCCTCTTTCAGCAGCTGCCGAGAAATACTTAAAAGCCTTCTCATAGTCTTTGGTTCCGGTCCTGCCGTAATACCAGACATATCCCAGGCATTCATTGGCTTCTTCAAATCCCAGCTCTGCTGCCATGTCATAATACTTCAGTGCCAGATCGAAGCTTCTGAGTCCATAGTAGTAACCGCCAAGTTCCATCATATATCGCGGATCGGCAGTCTCCTGAATAAGAAAGCTGAGAGCTTCGGTATATTCGAACTCTTCATCATCTGTAAGATTATTCTTCCCACCAAGGGAACTGATTATTTTTTGAGCCTCTTTAATAGTCATATACCGGTCCTCCTGCTCAAACTGCTGCCGATATCAAATTTCAGTAATCCGCATCATCGATGCCGTCGATCTCATCGTATTCTTCTTCGAGTTCTTCTTCGCGCCATCTTCTCTCGCGCTCGTTGATCTTCTCTTCAGAACGTGAACTGAATAATCCAAAGAAACACATAATATGCACCTCCGAAATCCAATGTACCGCCTCTACCTGATTTAATTATACTAGGGCAGATTTCAAGTGACATTACATTAATCGGACTGAAAACGCAGACTCCGATTCGAAAGATTGTCTTCGATTGATTGTTTCTACATTCGATGCGAGATTCACTGTATAATTATTTTCAACAAAACAATGTGTTGAGAAGATAACTATGGAAGTAATCGACGGACAGTGGTACATGAATGGTCTCGACTGGGACGATGAGGGCTGCATTCACAGCAGTGATGAGCTCTTGTCCGTTATTGATAAGGTCGGTTTTCTTCCGTTGTTCAGTAATTCCGTTCCGGGTTTTTCAGTTGAGGAAATGACTTGTCCTTCGTACTGGTGGTGCGGAGATGAAGATGTCGATCCGTGGGAATGGAGAGGCGTTCTTGCACGTACCGGCAAAGTTGCTTACGGAAAATTCTTCGGTAACAAAACAGGTTTTATCTCAAAGAAATGGTTTCCTTATTTTGTGAATTTCAGACGTTCGGGTTACGACTTTGATGCGCTCTACGATGAAGGCAAAGCCGGTTATCGTGAAAGGCTCCTGATGGATCTTTTCGTGCCTTCCGGAGTCGACATGTGGGACGTAAAGGTATCTGCCCTTCCCGCTTTGGGATTGTCGCCTGAACTGTATACGCACGAGATGAAAGAGAAGGCCGGATTCGGCAAAGGCGGCGAAAAGAATTTCGAAGGCGTGTTATCTAAACTTCAGATGCAGACATATCTGGTCGTTAAGGATTTCAAACCCCGTCAGAATAAAAAAGGCGTCGAGTACGGATGGGCGGTCGCGATAATGACGCCGCCTGAATATTTGTGGGGTTATAAGCACGTTACGGGCCGTTATAAAGAGTCACCCGAAGAGTCACTTTTCGCGATCGAAAAGCAGATAAGAAAACACTTTGAGTGTGATGAAAAGACTTTAAGAAAATTTCTCAAGTGATCACTTGGGGACCGTTATTCCGATGAAGACATAATCGCCGATGTGCTCTTCGTCACCGAAGGGTTCGGCATTGTAAACCGCGTGGTCCTGTCTGTCCTTATCGGTGGTCTCCTGATTCTCGTCACCGGTATCTTCTTTAAGCCAGAAAACATCGTCACCTACATAGACATACATCATGATGCCGTCGTAGTCTTCCGGAACGATAAGATAGCACGTAGTCGTGCGCTTGATATCCTTCTCATAGATGACCATGCCGTCACTCTCGTACGTAAGACTTGAATCAAGAGTCTCAGATTCGACGAACTCGTAGTATTCCAGACGGTATGTTCCGTCCTTATAGTGGTAATCCTGGATGATGTGGGAACCTACTCCGTCGTGATGTACGATATTCATCCAGGGATATTTCATGCCGGTATAGTAATCGACAAAATCCAGGTCGTAGTAGAAGTACATATTACTGCTGTAATATTCAGGCTGACGCGAACGGAGCGGCAATAACTGCGTATAAGTGATCTCATACATGATGTATCCGTCCTGCTCTGCAGGGAACACTTTTACCTGGGTTCTCGTTATCGTAGAGACATCATTGAGGCACTCGTTAACGATGTTATCGTTCTCATCGTAAATGTAGTAGACAAACTTATTCTTGATCGTTTTGTCTGCAGTTCTGAGATCGTATTTTGAGCCCCAGGGCGCGTCGTACTCTTCAAGATAGTAATCGGGCAGTGTCTCTGTTATCGCCGCGTCTGAGAGATTGTGAGAGGGCGATCCGGGGCTATACATGATGCCGCCATCGTCCCCGGTCGTCTCTTCCTCTTCTGTTTCATCTTCTGTTGTCGTAGCCGTTACCGGTTTGGTACAGGCTGAAAGTGATGCAGCAAGAAAAACTGCTGCCAATAAAGCTGCTGTCTGTTTCTTCATTGATCTATCCCCTTTTATTTCACAAGATTATTTAGGTCCCGTTATTCCGAAAAAGACGTAATCGTCGAGATTTTCCTCATCGTCAAAAGGCTCCGGATCGTGAATCTGGACCGGTTTTCTATTAGGCTTGTCATTATTTTCATCATCGTCATTCTGCCATTCTGTAACCCAGTCAGCTACATAAACAGACATGAGCAGGCCATCGTAATTCTCGGGTACCATAATATAATCAGTTCTTGTTACACTTATTGTACACTTTGAGATAGTGTTTCCCTGATCATCGCGTTCTTTACCTTCATCCTGTTCCTGCTGTTCCTTGAACTGGTAGAATCCGTAACTGTAACTCTCACCTTCGTAAACAAATTCAACGTCAACTCCGCCGCTCTTTTTGTTATTGTAAACATTCATGTAGGGGAGCTGCGTTCCGGTGTAGAAGTCAATGTATCTGACGCCATAGTATGAATACGTTGAAGAACTTACATACCCGTACTCCAGTGAACGAATGGGAAATATCTGGGTATATTGAACCTCATATACTACATAGCCTTTTTCATCAGCCGGAAATACTCTGACTCTTGGTACGGTAATAGTGGAAATATTATTCAGGCATTCGTTATTGATCTCATCGTCCCCGTTGAAAGTATAGTAGCAAAAATAGTTCTTGATCGGTCCGTCAGCCATGCGGAGATCATGTTTTTCCCCCCAGGGTATAACGAACGAATCAAGATAGTAAGACGGAAGCTGTTTATGTTCATCTGTATTCTTGTAATCGTAATCAGGCTCCCCCTGATAGAAGTAGCTGTCCGTATTGTCATCACCGTCTGTATCTTTAGTACCGACAGGGAAGCCTATTCCTTTTCCCGGACCTGTACATGATGTCAGTGATAAAGCGAAAATAACTGCCGCCAATGTCATTGAGATCTTTTTCTTCATTGATCTGTCCCCTGATCTAAAAATTTATTTTGGTCCTGTTACTCCGAAGAAAACGTAATCGTTTATGTTTTCCTCATCGTCAAAAGGCTCCGGATCATGAGTCGTGACCGGCTCTCTGTTCGGATTCTTGTTATCATCATTGCCATCGCCATCTTCGTCCTGCGGTACTGAAACCCAGTCAGCGACATAAACGGACATGAGAAGGCCGTCGTAATCTTCAGGAACAATAATGTAGTCCGTTCTGGTTACGCTGATCGTTCTCTTGGTAATGATGTTGCCTTCAGCATCTGTGTCGTAACCTTCGTCTTCTTCATCCTGATCCTTGAACTGGTAGAATCCGAAGCTGTAACTCTCACCTTCGTAGACAAAATCAATGTCGACTCCGCCGCTCCTGTCCTTATCGAAAACATTCATGTACGGAAGCATCGTTCCCGTGTAGTAATCGATGTATCTGACACCATAGAAGGAATACATTGAAGAGCTCACATGTCCCTTCTCCATTGAACAGATCGGGAACGACTGGGTATATGTGACCTCATACATAACATAGCCGTCCTTATCAGCCGGAAATACTCTGACTCTCGGCCTTGATATGGTGGAAATATTATTGAGGTTCACGTTGTTGATCTCATCGTAATCGTTAAAAGTGTAATAGATGAAATAGTTTTTGATGGGTCCGTTAACCCAGTGGAGATCATGCGTTTCTCCCCACGGCTCATCAACGGTATCAAGAACATAATTATCAAGCCTTCTGCGTTCATCTACGTTCTTGTAATCGTAATCCGGATTTCCCTGATAAAAGAAGCTGTCACCCTCAGTTGTGGTGACACTCTCGTCATCTGTGTCCGTGTCATCGAAAGGCGAGGTTGACTTTCCCGGACCTGTGCATGATGTCAGTGATAAAGCGAAAATAATTGCCGCTAACGTCATTGATATCTGTTTTTTCATTTGCGTATCCCCTTATCTTTCTCACTTATTTCGATCTTGATATTCCGAAGAAGACATAATCGTCGAGATTTTCCTCGTCATCAAACGGCTCCGGACGGGAAATATATACATCCTGGTGATCCGTTGTAGTTACGGCGGGTCTTGTTTGTGTCCAGTCACCGACATAAACATACAGTAGAAGTCCGTCGTAATCTTCAGGAACAACAAGATAATCTGTTCTAGTTACTGTTACAGTTTCCGTCAGGATATTGTTGCAGTCTTCATCTGTGGAATACACTATTTTGCCATCATCCTGGGTTTTGAACTCGTAATATCCGTAATTGTACCGTTTACCTTCATAGATAAACTGCGTATAAAGGCCGTTTTTAGTGTTCCTGTCGAAAGCAGACAGGTACGGAAGTTTTGTTCCCGTGTAGTAGTCGATATAATTCACTCCTTCGGACTCATACATCTGAAAACCCGGAGTGCTGTACATTATCGAACGGATCGGGAATATCTGGGTATACATAACCTCGTATACTACATATCCTTTTTTATCAGCCGGAAAAGCCCTGACTCTGGGTCTGGATATGGTGGAAATATTATACAGGTCTTTGTTGCAGACAAATTCGTTGTTATAGTCAAACGCAGTGTAACGGAAATAATTCTGGATCTGTCCGTTAACCATGTGAAGGTCGTGTGTTTCTCCCCACGGCACGTCTACCGTATCAAGATAGTAATCTTGCGTATGATGATCGTAATCTACTTCCTTATAATCGTAATCAGGTTCGCCGGGATAGAAGTAACTGTCAGTATCAGAATCGTTGTTTTTGGCGGCATTGCTGACTACGCCAACTATGTCATAACCGTCGGGTTGTCTTCCCGTAGCACACGATGTCAGTGACAGAGCGAGAATTACCGCCGCTAATGTTATCGAAATCTGTTTCTTCATTGATCTATCCCCATGATCTCTCGAAAATGCCTATCCTTGCCATATATTAACAGAAAAAGAAAGCCTTGTGATATGTGAGAAATTCGCGGCATTAAACGATACCTGTTGTTTATGTCAAAAATCCGTGATATTATTTCCATAGATAGTTTGACAATCAAACTATTTCTTGTTCCTGTTATTTTCGGTGAGGCAGAGGCAATGAGCGAAGAAAAGAACATTAAGGCAAAAGTAGTATTCGGACTCATAGGATGCTTTATCTTCTTTGCATCCTTTTGGGTATGGATCATTGTGGGCTGCTACGGTTTTGCCGGCACACACGAAGGACTCTTGGGCGGCCGTTATCTTTATGGTCTTGAAGCAGAGATCAATGTGCTGCTATGGCTCTGCATAATCCCGTTTGTTCCCGTAAGCTTCCTCTATGAACTTTTATTCGGCATCCTCTACATAGCCAGAGGCAAGGATAAGAAGCTCAAAAAAGGCGCCGGGATATTTTCCCTTATCATGCTGCTTTTCCTGGCAGCGCCATGCATTTTCTGGGGCGTCAGATATAAGGCTCTCGTTATCGGCAACAGTGCTTCCATAAGATCATATCTTAAGGATAAATACGGTGAGACAGCAGCCCGTCAGGCGAAGATCCGCGTCGATGAATTCGATACGGAGGATCCGAGCTTCCTGATATCAACACCGATTCTCGAAAAAGGAAAAACATTCGACCTCCATTACAGCAGTTACAAGGGCGGCTACAGCGATAATCTTGACGATTACATCAGTAAGGGAATCCCGGGATTCCGTGAAGACTTTGGCAAATATCTTGATGAGAAATATCAGATGCCTTCGAACATGCACATCGATGCGGAATTCGACGGAGCAGATCTGGGAGATTTTCACTGCGGCGATGACTATACTGAATTCTTCCCCACTGCCAGATACAGGATCTGTTACCTCTATGTCGACCTGGACAGCGCCGATTATGATGCATTCATAAACACGCCCATAGAAATCTGCGATGAATACAATTTCCTTTTGGAAAACGGCGTTGACCGCTGTCTCCAGGTCATTTTCAGGATCGACGGTGAAGATGCCCTGAAAGTACAGATCGACGCGCCTTTCTACGGCAACCACTACCGCGCAACAGCGACATATTACGCATGTAATGCATACCCCGAATTATCGGATCTCAACGGAACATATTTTGTGGACACGCTTGGAAAGACGGTAGTGGAGATAGCGTAACACTGTTACTCTTCGATAAACACGACGCTGTACATATCCTTAACGGGTACTGATTCGCCGTCCGTGAAGATTATCCTGTTTTCTGCCTGATCTATCGTTCTGGCATTTCCGATCTTTGATGCGTATCTTCCGCCCTCTTTTTTCCTGTCGCGGATGAAGTATGTGACTCTTATCCTTGGGCTCTCTGAGAGCCTCTTGTTAAGTTCAGATAACTGACGGTTCAGTTCGTTGATCTCATCTTCTTCCATCTCGCGTCTGCTGTCCGTAAGACGCGCCGTCTCTTCGACTGCCGCATCGTATCCGACGAGAGCCGCAAAGGGCGAGAACTGCGCTGCCCTGTCGTGTATGGACATCGGCGGAAGGTCGTGGTACTGAGGCCTCGAAAGGTTGATTATGTCGTCGTAATTTCTCATGCCTTGTGTCCGCCTATCTGTTCGTTGCGTTCCATCGCCGTGCCGCCCTTATTGAGGTTCTTGGCCTTAACAACGGCGTTCTTTCCGTACTTGTGCTTGAGCTCGAGCATCGCTTCCTGGAGCGCTCTTTCCTTTGCAAGTTTCTCTTCGGTCTCTTTCTTGTCTTCCGGAGTCTTAGCAAGATCGAAAATACTCATCTGCTCGTATTTTTCTTCTCTTGGAATGTCTTCCTCGCTTATGACATTGCATGCCGCGATGCCCAAACGTCTTGATAAAAGATCAGGATCTGCGATGGCGTCGAAAAGCTTCATTACGGCTTCGGTAATTATCTTCGTAGATGAGGTATGCTTATCGAGATTGATGGTCCCGTGTGCGTGCTTCGGCACTTCCCTGCCGTAGTAATCCATGACGACATCGCCCATGTATTTGCCGCTCGAAAGACTCTCTTTGTCGTAACCGATCGTGATGACGAGCTGGTTCGTGACCACGCCCTTTTCGACCAGGTCAAGTGACAGGGCATCTGCCATCTCCCACATAATGAGCCTTGTCGTATCGTAGTCCGTCGGTTCTTTGAGAACCTGGCCGGTCGATAAGCTGTTATTGTCAGGACTGTATTCTTTTACGTCGGCGATCGTTGTCGGCTCAATGCCCCACGCATGGTCTATCAGAAGTTCGGCATTCTTGCCCAGAACTTTGTAAAGCTGGCCTATGTGCTGCCTGTTCGTGGAACACTTTGCAATGTCACCCATCGTGTATAGGCCTAACTTTTCTATCCTTGCGGCAGTGCCTCTTCCTACTCGCCAGAAATCAGTGATTGGAGTGTGCGACCACAGCTCCTCCCTGTAGGACTGCTCAGTAAGTTCAGCGACCCTTACGCCGTCGTTATCTGCCGGAATGTGCTTGGCGACGATGTCCATCGCGACCTTGCAGAGGAACATGTTGGGGCCGATGCCTGCCGTCGCGGTAATGCCCGTGGTGTGCAGGACGTCTTTTATCATCATCCTCGCAAAATCGTGCGAATTGACGTTATAGAGATTTAAGTAATTCGTAGCGTCTATGAAGACCTCATCGATCGAATAAGCGAAGATGTCTTCAGGTGCGACATACTTCAAGTAAGTGCCGTAGATCTTTGCGCTGACCTTCATGTATTTGGCCATCTGCGGCGGAGCGATGATGAAATCGACTGCAACTTCCGGGTGATTGTTAAGTTCCGTGCTCCAGTAGCTCTTGCCGGTAAGCCGCCTGCCGGGAGCCTTGTAACGCCTGTCGTTATTTACCTGCTCGACCTTCTGGTTTACTTCAAAAAGCCTGGCTCTGCCGGGAATGCCGTAGCTTTTAAGTGACGGTGATACCGCAAGACAGATCGTCTTGTCGGTCCTCGTGGGGTCTGCAACAACGAGATTTACGCTCAACGGGTCAAGCTTTCTTTCCACGCACTCAACGCTTGCGTAGAAAGATTTAAGATCGATAGCGACGTAGACCCTGTCCATCAAGTAACACTCCGGATATTATTTCACCTTTAGTCTATCAGAATGCCGCTTCTGTTATGGGGACAATATTTCAGGATAAATCTGTTAAGATATCTGCTGATATTACGAATGTATCTGACAGCAGACAAAGGAGACAAAATGTATTTCGAAGAATTTAACATTGGAATGTCCGCAGACATTGAGCCCGTTACGATAGAAAAAGATAAGATGATCGCATTTGCAAAAGAATACGACAACATCCCTCTTCACACCGATGAGGAATATGCAAAGACCACACCTTTCGGGCAGCTTATCGCGCCCGGCGTAATGAGCTTCATGGCTGTGTGGGCAAATTATCTCAAGATAGATTTTTTTGCTGACGAGCTGATCGCAGGAAAGTCCACGAAAATGGAATGGTTCAAACCCGTTTTCGCAGGTGACGTACTGACAGGAAAAGCAACCATCACGGATCTTGCAGTGAGAAATGAAAGAAACGGAAAGGTTGAACTCACGATCGACGTATACAATCAAAACGGTGACCTCGTTATCACCGACGTCACCGAATCTGTTGTAAAACGCAGGACAAATTAATGATGAAACTTAACGGAAACAGGTGAATTTTGTCCTTAGTTGATGTGCATCAGAAGTGATGGGGCTGATCTTCTCAGACCCTTACACTCCCGAAACTCTCTTTATGACATGAACGCATGAGATGATCACGGCCTTAAGCGGCTTAAAGGAAAATCTTTCCTTAATTTCATTTTCCCCGCCGGCTTCTCCTGCGACCTTCTCCAGGTCGTCTAATGCCAGCTCATGCATTACATACTGAGTTTTTGTATCCCCGTTCTTCTTGATTGGTCTGTTCATTTTTCTTTTCCTTTATCTCAATATTTTCAAGAAAACATATTAGTCTGTTAAACCTTTACCCCTCTGCCGCTACTCTGCAGTTTTCGCGGCCGGGCCATTTGGCTTCAGCTTATATCAGAACTGACCGTAAAACGGTCAGATGAGGGCGGCTCCCATGATCAGGATCGAAGCTTCAGTCTTTGCGTTTTCGAAAATGCCGAGCAAAGCTTCACTCTTTGTGTTTCTGCTATTAAAGCCGTGTCTTCCGATGTCGGGAAATACACTCTTCTCTGAGGCAGATACGTCGTGCTTATCGCAAACTATGATCCAGGGAAACTTCGGAGATGTTCCGCCGGTTACGTTATCAAGCTGGTCAAGGTTTATAGCATTCATCTTGTTGGTTGTCATTGTCATGTCCTCCTCAAAAGGTCTGATGTTTTGTTTGACGGTCTCATTATCATCTGCATAAGCTTCCCGAACAATCTTCAATGTTTAAACAAAATGTCGCTAAAACAACACATTGGGGTGCTAGTGTTGATTTAGGGTATAATTCTCATAGTCTGAACGGAGATCTGACACGTGGTAAATGAGAATCTTCCGGCGAACGGCCGGGAATCAGTAAAGTACAGAAGGAATTGCAATACACTCGTTATTTTGGGAACGGGCGTCATTTTGTATGGCTTCTGGACCATAATCAAGATGGCGATGTGCCTGATCTTCGGTGTCGAACTCTTCGATGAAGAAGACGTAGCTGAATTCGGACCGGTAGGCATGACGTTCTTAATGATAATCCTGGTGCTGATATTGGCAGTAGATGTCTTCATAAGACTGTATGCGGGACTTCGCGCGCGGTATGAAGGCACGGGCAAAAAGGCCGGAAAAGGCTATCTTGTCTGGTGCGTCTGGCTCATTCTCGAATCCGCATTCTCGATATTCATCGTCGTGCCTGACATCATAGACATGAACGGCGATTTTATAGACACGTACCTGTCGGTATTCATGGAACTTACCTCGCTCGCAATGACCATCGAAGTCTTCCTGGCCGGAATAAGCGTAAAAAGATACAGGAAAAAATTAAAGGAGGGTAAGTTTAGTGCAGGCTGATTTCCACTACTATGCGACATACTGCGCGGCTTACCTTGCAGGATACTCCCACAAGGAGGCGCTCGACCTGTGCTACAGCGCACAGATGGTCGACTGCCTTACAAAGACCTTCCTTAAGTCGATCTCGGCAACTGTCCATGCCGCAACAAGCCAGTCCCAGGCTGAGCTTGTCGACCTGAAATCAGACATAACCGCCATCCAGGACATCACGAGGATCTGGTCTTCATTCCACTTCCTTCCCAAGGACCTTTATGCCGAAGTGCCTCACTCCACAAGGACGTACAGAAACAAGTACCGCCTGATCTGTGGTCCCAACGGCCGGCTCTTAAAAGACACGGTCGAGCTTGCAAAAGACAGGAGCATCCAGGCAGCCGGCATCGCGATGCACATCCTGGCCGACACCTGGGCGCACTATAATTTTGCAGGCACGCCTTCACTGGTAATAAACAACACGGACAATAACTTCTCTGAGATCATGGACGACGGCAGCGTGAGGCCGATCTCATTCAAGCACAGCCCCGGCGCTTCTGACGACATCGAAAATGCGGTCTTTAACAGCACCGTCTTTAACCTCGGTGAGACCAATATCCTGAACTTGGGCCACGGCCACGCAGGACACCTGCCCGACTACAGCTATATCCGCTATAAATACATGCCCGCATGGGACAACTACAGGGAATGCCTCAAGGACAATCCCTCCGATTACAGAAAAGCTTTCTGCCAGATGATCTATGCGATGAAGTATTTAAGAGGCGAAGTGGAAGTTTTCGAGCTGGACACATACGACGAGGAAGCAATTGCGCCTTACGAAGAAAGGATAATGGCTATCCTCACCAAACGTCAGGAAGACGCTTCAGCCGGCTGGAAAGCATTCGGCGAAGAGCTTTCAGGCAAGGAGATACCTGATTTTGACGTTAACACCCACGTGGATCAATATAAGAACGCACTGCCCGAAGACCGCGACGGCACTTTCTTAGGAAAATACATAATCGCGTCTTTGTCGCAGAAGAGCATGATCACCAACAAGATCTACCGCTCCGGCAACCGCCTTGCGGGGTTCTCGATCGAGTACAGCAAAAAGGGCTTTGCGGGCATCAGGGACTACTTCAAGATCGTCAGGGAAAGCAGAGGTGTGAAGCATGAGTAAGACAAGACGCGTGTGGAACATAATACTGGCGGTACTGAATATCCAGGGCGCGCTGATCCTGATGCTGGTACCGGATATAGCCTTCCTGCTCATAGCGATCTTTGTAGGTTTTATGCTCATGGGACGCGGATTGAAGTATCTCTTCTACTACATGACCCAGGCAAACCACATGGTCGGCGGCAAGCGCGTGCTTTTAGTAGGTCTCTTCCTTTTCGACTTCGGTGTTTTCGTGACCATGCTGGTAGATGAACCGCAGGCGATAATGATCGTCTACGTCGTCGCGATACACCTGGTGGCAGCGGTAGTAAACATAATAAGGACCGTGGGCAACAAGAAAGACGGCAATCCCGGCTGGAAGATAGACTTTGCCCAGTTCTTCGGAAATCTCGCACAGGTCGTTTTGTGCCTTGTATTCATCGGGCACGTTGAGATACCTGTCTACATCTATTGTATCGGTGAAATATACGGGTCGATCCTGAAGATAATCTCTTCATGTAAAAAGACCGCGATCGTTTACGTTCAGTAAGGTGAACCAACCCAGCCGTCAGCATATTCCAGATTTGTTCCGTTTACGTCGTACATCCTGTAATACCATTCTGCTCCTCCGAATGAAGCAAGGGGCGAAATAAAGAACATCGTGCCGTCGTCCATGAGGCCTAAGGGCATATTTTCGTTGATATTTTCCTCGCTGAAGGAATTGGCAACCGGCTCGTACATATAGTCGAAAGCCGTCGATACGACCTCGTAGTTCTCAACCGTCATCATGCCCGTACTGTTGTAATAAGCCTGTGCACCGTCCATGGCGGCCGTCCTGATGTCAGCAATGCCCGCAAGGCGTGCGAGTTTCTTGTTATCAACCTTATCGCCTGTGGTAACATCGAAATTCCAGATGTGATAGATATCGTCATCCCATTCGCCGCCCTCAACGAAGACTACCGTGAGGATACCATCGTCCGTGAGGAATGCGATGTATTTGGTGTACCAGTAGTGGCTGTTTCCGACGCTTGAGATCTCGAATGCATATTCATCGAAGATGTCACGGATCTCCTGCTTCATTTCCTTAGCGTAAGGTGTATCGAAAATGATCGCCGGTACATGATATTCGCCGTCGATCTCAAGATATTTATATGTATCGCGGATGTCCTGCACATAGTCTTCCGCTGTTCCGAAGCCGGCTGCGGGCGCAGTTGCCGAAGTGGTTGCTTCAGTTGTCGCTTCAGTGGTCTCCTCTGTCGTTTCCTCCGTCGTTTCGGAAGGAGCTTCGGTCTCAGTGGGTTCAACGATAACCGGCTCCGTTTCTTCCGTGCCACCGAGTTCTCTTTTCGTGCCGTCTACCACCTCGATGTCACGGTGACCTGACGGCTTTTTGGACGTGCATGAAGCCATCGAAATCACCATTGCGGATGCGAGCAAAACAGAAATTAGCTTTTTCATGATCTCCGTATCTCCCCTTCGAAAACACTGAAATTCGTGCCCCTATTATACTCCATGTCTCATGGGACATGTCGTGTCCCATCATTGATTTTCATGGGTTTGAGACAGTCCGTGTCCTTTAAGCCGGGACGGGACGGGGCTAATATCAGGCCATGACAACCGCAAAGGAGAACACACAAAATGAAAAAGACAACAACAATTTTATTCACAGTAGTTGAGGGCATTCTCGGAATCACAGCAATTGTATGTATCCTCATCTCAATGTTCGGAAACCTGGCAACAAACCTCCCCCTCAGCATCGGCCTCGGCTGCGCCGGAATGGGTGGAATCCTCTCATTTGTTTATCAGCTCAGGAAGTACAAAGCGGATAAAAAAGAAGCAGAGTAATATCAGTTTCCGCTATTGTCAGGGACAATGATGCCGCCGAAATACTCCGGCTTGCCCTTGCTGTCGTAAAGGACAAAGCCGCGGGTAGAGAGGATCACATAAGAGCCGTCCGCTTTGCGCGCACGGTAATAGAAGGACTGAACTTCAGCATCGTCGCAGAGGACGGCTTCAGAAGCCTTATGGCAGGCGTCGACATCGTCAGGGTGAATGAACTTGCTCCATACATTGTCGGCATGGTACATGTATTCGGAATCCAGACCAAAATCGTTTACGAGCGATAAAGACCATCTTGAGAAATCGTATCTCATGTCATTGAGGAAGATATAGCCGCCATCAGCAACCGTGCAGAGCGCACCGAAAAGTGCATCGAGTAAGCGTTTCCTTTCTTCAGGGATGGGCGTCTTAATGCTCTTGAGCTTCTTAACGTCTTCGATCATCTTCGTAGACTTGATCTTGCTCTTGTTCTTATACATCTTCTGGTCGGCGCGCTTGAACACCGAATTGAAGCTCTCGTCCCTGCCCTCGTGGTAGATCGCCATTCCGCATGCCACGATGGGGCCGGAACGCGATATCCTGTTGGCCTCGGTCATCAGCTTGAAGCTTTTCACGAGCTTCTCGCGCTGCTTGTAATCGCTTCCGCTCAGGACTACGACGAACTCGTCGCCTCCGATCCTGAAAACGGGGCTGTGCTTGAATACTTCGCAGATCATGCGGCTGGCACCCTGAAGCACCTCGTCGCCGAAGCTGTGGCCTCTGGTATCGTTCATGCGCTTGAGGTCGTTGACATCGCACATTACAACGCCGAACGGGCTTACCGCATTGCCTGACTTAATCGACTTATCGATCATCTTGACGTGCTCTTTGAAAGCATTCTTGTTGCGGATGCCCGTGAGATCATCAAGTCTTGCCAGGAGCTCGGCAGATGCGAGATTTCTTCTCTGCTCTTCCTGAAGCCTGTATTCGGCCTCAACGTTCCTGCAGCAGAACACAACGTGCTTTTTATCGTCGCTTAGGAATTCAACATGTCTTAAGTGAATGATCTCTCCGCCCGATAAGATCCTGTATATCGCTGCGTGGGTGTCGTTCTTTTCGAGATATGAGATCATATTGTCTTTGTTAAGGAAAGAAAGGGCCTGCTCGAGATCTTCGGGATGCACGCACTTCTTTGCGCACTTGGCAGCATCCTTGAAAAAGTCCTTGCCGCTTGAAGGAAGCCCCTGTTCTTTAAGCAGGCTGATGGGGACGAACTCAACATAGTTGCCCGTCTCAATATCCACATAATACAAACCGTCGAAGTGAGTCGCCAAAGTCGTGGCAACCTGTTTGAAAGCTTCCTGGTCCTTGCGCATATGTTCTCCTGCGGTTCAGATCGGTAAAAGGCTTTGCCCGAATAACCGTTTTTCTTAATCAGTCCCTTAACTTGTATGAACGATTATAACATGCGGATATGTCCTGATGATGCCGCAATATGTGAGTTTTGTGTGAATATTTATGTCTGCGGCACGAGGATCGCTTCGTATGAATAGACCGTCATGCTCGTAAATTTCTCATCGATCATGTTAACTTCAGAGATCAACAGACCGTGTTCTTCATACTCATATGTGTGAACGGAAGTGAAACTGTGCTCCTCGCCATCATCATTGACCGACCAGTACTCAGTTACTTTAGTTACAATGTTCCCGTCGGAATCGTATTCATATTCAGAGCTGTCTTTTGCCTTAAGTTTTCCGTCTTTCCATGACTCATAAAGGATTATGTCGCCATGGTCATTTAACGTATTGCGGAGTGTTAACTCACCTTTACTGTTTACAATAGATAGCAACGTGCCTTCGGCATTATAGTAATTCACAGAGTTATTATTGTTCGTTTGGCTCCATCCGGTAAGCACACCGTTCTCGTATTCGTAATCCGTCCTGATGTCCCCTTTTTCGCTGGCAGTCAGGAGATTATTCTCATCGTAATAGTTCTTAATGACGGTAAAATCAGCATCCGTGTCATCAACTTCAACAACATATTCATAGTAAGGCAGTGTGTCGAAATTATAACCGTATTCTATGTCGTCGTCTTCCATGCCGTCGCTGAGTACCAGATGGCCGTTCTCATACTCGAATTCAACAGTGTTTTTAGTTTCGTTGCCGCTAAGATTTATCATCACTTTTGAGAAAGCAGTTAATTGTCCCTTATCATTATATGTGTATTCCGTTGTGTAATCAGGTAACTGGTAACCCGTAAAATTGCCATCCTTAACATACTTCTTCTCAGCTATCGTTCCGTCATCGTTATAGACTAATTGCAATCTTTTTGTGCCTTTCTCCTCGACCGAGACAGTGGCAGTCACACGGCCAAAACCATCGTGCTCGTATAATTTTTCATCTCTGTGTTGCTCATAGTCCAAACGGATAGTTCTGTTGCAGACATACATTATCTCCATGCCGTCCGGAACTTCGCCATTCCAATCGGTTACCTTTATCTCATCCCTGAGATCTTCTTCTGCCGTATCCTGATCAATGGTCGGCTTGGAAACAGGCATATGCAGGGGGCATCCCGTTAAAGACACCAATATGCATGATGCCAAAGCAATGCTGCTGATTTTCCTGATACTGTACGTTTTCATAACGCCCTCTCCCTTTTGGCTTAATATTATAAATACAGCTAGCGTCAGCCGTTTGTTGCACCGGGCTTCTGTTGCACAAGCTGCTCACTGAATTCGAAAAGCCTTTTCGCAAGCTCCATATCCTTCGAACGCTTTGAAGACTTTGCGACCTTACACTTATAAAAATACTCACCCGTAATGTCCTTTACCGATTCGTCCGTCGCAAGAAAGATTGCTGTCGCGGCTCCCTGCTCAGGCGTCTGGAAAAACGGCTTGAGAAGCTTTGTGACTGTCTTTCCGAACCCTGTCTCACGGTCGATTCCGATATTGGTCGCTACAGCACCGGGATGGCAGCAGTTGACCGTGATTCCCCTGTCTTTCACGCGCCGTGCAAGCTCCCTCGTGAAAAGCACGTTGGCAAGCTTGCTCTGCGAATATGCCTTGAATACATTAAATCCTTTGTGGAGATTTATGTCGTCGAAATGGATCTTTCCCGTCTTATGCGCACCCGACGCGACATTTACTATTCGTGAGCCCTCGCCCATCATATCCAGAAGTTCGGTAGTCAGGAGGAAATGTCCCACGTGGTTAATGCCGAACTGCCTCTCAAGACCTTCCTTGGTCTCCTGCCTGTCCAGCGAGATAAAGCCTGCATTGTTCACAAGGATATCGATCTTATCGAAACGCTCTTTCACCTGCTTTGTGAAGTTTCTGACAGAGTCGTAATCGCCAAGATCTGCCAGGATAAGATAAGTCCTGCAATTACCGTCTTCCAAAAGCTTTTCGTAAGCCTCTTTGCCGCGCTTTTCGCTGCGGCACAGCATAATGACCGTCGCACCTTCATCCAGAAGCGCCCTTGCAGTCGCCATACCCATGCCGGAGTTGGCGCCCGTTACGATTGCAGTTTTTCCAATTAGTCGGTTCATGATCTGTAATGTAGGATTGCTGTGGTGCAGTCTGACGGTTACAGACTAATTATACATTACCTCATCCTTGCTCAATTCTTACATGTTTCTTAATTGGGTTTATGGGGGGCTTCTTTTTCGAGCAGTCCGGAGCATTTTACGTACCTATTTCGGAAAAATGCTCTTCAGGTACGTAAATATTGGGGCTATCACTCTGCAATTACGTACCTATATGCGAAAAAGCCTTCTCAGGTACGTAAATTTTCTCCTGATTATGCATTTTCGAAGTGCGTGAAGCATCAATTTACGTACCTAAAAAGGAAAAACAGCTTTCAGGTACGTAAATCCTGTGATACTTGCTTTGAAATTACGTACCTATTTCGTATAATAGGGAGTTTTCATAAGACGTAAAAGTGACAGGCAACTGTCAGTACGAGCGGTTTAATATAATGATATACGTTATT
>X410_Impala__coassemble_78_pt1 | contig 19523 bp, 16 predicted proteins | sample X410_Impala__metabat2_low_PE_001 | metagenome-assembled genome bin X410_Impala | reverse complement strand
TGATTACTGTCTTCTCCATATGTACAAGGCCTCCTTCGAGCCAAAATTAATTCTTCTTTTTCTTGCCGTTCTTCTTGGAACCTTCAGCCTTGACGTCAGCGTCAACACCGGCAAGAGCAGCCTTTCCGCCCTTCTTGAAAACGGCGTCCTTCTTAGCCTCGATCTCAGCCTTCTTGGCTTCGTAAGGCTTGGTGAACATGAAATATACGATAACGCTTGTAATGATGCTCATAAGACCTGAGATGATCCAGTAAAGACCCATTGCTGCAGGCATTGTAAATGTTGTTACGAGCATAAGGACAGGCATCATCCAGTTCATCATCTTCATTGAGTTCTGAGCCATATCCTCAGCGCCTTTGCCGTCGCCGGCCTGACCTGCTCTTGCAGGATTCTTCTTGGCGCGCTTCTTAGCCTCTTCCTCTTCCTTCCAGCCGGGCTTCATGATCTTAGTCAACTGCATGGTTGCGATGTTAACAAGAACAACGATGATCGGGATAAGGAGCATGGGAAGATAAGTCCCCGGATCTTTTGCGATCTCAAAAGGATTCCACGCGGGTGTAACTGTAAGATCCATTCCGAGGAAGTGGAGGTCGACCATCTGATCGAGTCTGATAAGTCCCTGGTCGATACATTCCTTAAGGAACTGTGCATTCTCATTCAATGCCTTGATAAGTCCGATGTGGATATCAACACTGATCCTGCCGTCAAATAAGCCTGTTCCGCCGAATCTGTTTCCGAGATCGATCATGGACTGGACATTATCTTTGCTTACCTGTGAAAGGTAGATCAAAGGTCCGCTGACGATACGGTAGATAGGCCAGATGAAGAACAACTGAAGGAAAGGAAGAAGGCATCCTGAAAGTCCGCCTGCACCATTCTCCTTCTGAAGCTTCATGAAAGCTTCCTGATAGCCTTCCTTGTCATCCCCATACTGACGCTGAAGTTCTGCCTGCTTGCCGCTTAATGCCTGCATCTTGAGCATGGACTTCTGTGATCTGATATTCAGCGGGATGAGTGCTCCTCTGATAATTACGGTAAGGAAGATAATAGCCAAACCGTAATTGCCGAAGAAATCATATAAAACTCTCGTAAGCCAGCCAAACAATGTGTAAAGCGGGTCGAGAATAGATAACTGAACTATAAAGTCTCCCATTATTGGTCTCCGGTTCTAATGAATGTTTTGCTTACCTGACGGGATCGTATCCGCCCTTTGAAAAAGGATTGCACCGCAATATTCGCCATATGCCCATAAGTCCGCCTTTAATGGCACCGTACTTTGTTACCGCATCGATCATGTACTGCGAACAAGTCGGCTGATACTTACAGTGGGGTCCTATAGCAGGAGAAATATGCTTTTGATACCAGCGAACCATTCCTATTAAGGCTTTGGCAATCATACGGTTGCTCCGTCAATTAGATCAAGCCTGGACAGGCACTTCCCCATATCTGTGCTTAATTCGTGGAAATCCGGGATTCCGCCCTTGGCCTTTAAAGTAAATACATAATCGTAACCTGTGGGAAGTCTGTCCTCCAGTTGCCTGTAAGACTCTCTCATCAGTCTCCTTGCACGGTTTCTTCCGACTGCGCCAAGTTCTTTCTTGTTTGCGCAAAAGCCGGTCCGTCTTAATGCAGGATCTACTTTATAGCCGCTCTGAGTGGTTCCTTCTCTTCTTTTAAGCACGTGAACCGACAGGTATCTGCCGGTTGCGAATTTCCCATACCGGTAAACCCTGTTAAATTCAAAGTTGAATCTGAGCGCTACCGATTTCAAAGCGAGATTGCGATTGCGGTCTTAGGATCAGACCGCAAGTCTCTTTCTGCCCTTGGCTCTTCTAGCTGCAAGAACCTTACGGCCGTTTGCTGTTTCCATTCTTGCTCTGAAGCCGTGAACCTTTGCCCTCTGTCTCTTCTTGGGCTGGAATGTCATTTTTGCCATAATATAAATCCTCCGGATCGTTGTTTCTTTAAGTTGCACACCCGCGTTTCTGGCGGCAGCGCATAATACGACAATCTTAATTTAACCGTAAAATTATATTAGGGCGGGGTTATATTGTCAAGCCGATCAGCACTTTCCGAACAGATACTCGATAAACTTTACGCAATCATCATTGCCGCTTGAAGATGTCGAATATGCGAAAGCAATATAGTATGTGTACTCTTCATCAAGACCGAGCTTTCTCTCGATATCATCTGTAAGCTTCAGGCAGAGCGGAACCGGAGCATCCTCGTCTTCCTCTTCACCGCCGTTGAAAATGTCCCTGAAAGAAATGCCCTGTGAAGCTCTTGCCTTCTCCTCATCCGTTGCCACATAGTAGTAGAAATCATCTTCTGAGAAGTTTTCCATATTTACAAGATCATTCATGTCCTGGAAATAGTCAGGTGTCGAATAATTATAAACGGCATCTTCACGCAAGATAAGATAATCATACGTTCCTGTAAGGATCGAAGCTCTGAATGCGACTTCAAGATAATTCGCGTCGTATTCGGAATCACTTGTAAAATTGAGGTCTTCGGCATCAAGAATAGCTGCAGTCCTGTTCTTTTTATATCCGCCCCATTCAAGGAAACCCGTTGTCGCATAATCACGGCCTTCGTCTGTAACGTGGCAGTTGACCACGCCGCCGCCCAGAACGCGCATCTTATCTCTGTATATATCCATTGAATACCAGACGATCGCACCGATGAGAAGGAGTACCAGAACTGTTCCGGGAAGATAATACTGTGCGAGATATACTGCCTTCTGCTTAAAAGAAAGACTTGCGAGCTTCTTCTTTTCCGTTCTGAAGAATCTCGTAACCTTATTTCCGGACTTGTCTTCTTCAGCATCAGGTGTATCAAGACCTTTTTCGAGTTCCTTGATATCCTTCTTACCTGCTGCAAGTGAGATATTACCTGCAGCATCAGTCTCAGGATCGTATTCAACTGAATCCTGGAGCGCCTTAAGCTTCTCTGCCTGGCTCTTTTCGAGCTTGTCGAACTGCTTGATCATTACAATGCATATGAAGTATGTAAGCGATGTCGAACAGAATACATATATAAGCGGGAACCACTGTGCATACCAGAGGCACGCAACGATAGAACCAAGGAAAAATGCAAGTATGAGGATCAGAGGGATAAACTTGATTATTACCAGGATAAAGGCAGCCTTGAAGTACTCAGGGATCTTCATCTCATATCTTGCGATAGTCGGGAAGACCGAGATCGTCATAAGAAGAACGATAACGGTGAATACTATGACACCGACTTTATAGATCGTCGGAGTCTCACTCCAGCCGCTATAGAGTATCCACTGCCAATCCAAACCGATAAGAGCATAAGCGACGAGCATTACTGCCCAAACGATAGTTGACTGCTTGAAATTACGCTTGAAGGCTTTGAAGAAAGGAACTACCGTACCTGTCTCCTCGCCTCTTATCTTTTTCATTGCAACATAATACTTTGCTGAATAAGCTGCACCGAAAGTAACGATCGGAATACTGCAGATTATAAAGAGCAGATTGAGGATGATGAGATCTGCTACCGTGCTTATGAAATCCATTACCGGACTGTCTGGCTTTAATATATTCATTTAATTATTCACTACCTGATCAATCAATTTGCCGCAGTCTATTCCCTGCCGGCCGCTATATTTTACAACAAAATCAATTTCTTTGTTCTTCAGATAAGAAGGGCTGCCCCATCTGAGACAGCCCAAGCTAAATCTTATTTTTGAACGATAAACCTTATTCCTTAACACCACCGATCGTAAGACCAGTAACGAAGTATCTCTGAAGGAACGGATAGAGGGCGATGATAGGTGCCATTGTCGCGATCGTAGCGGCAGCTCTTACCGTGATAGGTGTAATCGTGTTAGCTGCAGCAGACTGAGACATCTGAGCGCCGGATGTTGTACCTGTCGTAGCAGATACGGAATCCAGGAGCTTCATGAGCTCATACTGCAATGTTGTGTACTGAGGATCAAATCTGTTGTAGAGCATAGCATCGAACCATGAGTTCCAGTGATATACAGCAACGAACAGAGCGATTGTAGCGTAAACAGGTTTACACAAAGGTGAGATGATACTTATAAATACTCTCATGTAGCCGGCACCTTCGAGCTGAGCAGCTTCTTCGAGTGAATCCGGGATACCTGCCATGTATGTTCTCATGACCATTACGTTGAATGCACTAACCATACCGGGGATGATGTAAACCCAGAAGCTGGATGTGAGGTGGAGGTATCTGAAGAGTACGAGTACCGGGATCATACCACCTGAAGCATACATTGTGATGATCCAGAAGAGTGACATACCGGACTTGAAGAGGAACTTCTTACGGCTGAGGATGAATGAGAGCAATGCGTTTGCTGCCAAAGACGTAAGAGTACCGAGAATGGTTCTTGCAACTGTAACCTTAGCACCAACACGGATACCGGGTCTCTCGAAAAGGATCTCGTGATAACTTCTGAGTGACCACTTACGGGGGAGGAGATAAATACCACCTCTTACCGCGTCGTTACCTTCATTGAAGGAATATGCCAATGTATTAAGAACCGGATAAAGTGTAACTACCGCAAACAATACAAGGAAAGTGGTGTTGAGTACAGTGAAGACGATGTCTTCAGTTGCCATTTTCTTCTTGTGCTTGATTTTTTCAAAAGAAACAACATCTGCCATGATTCTTTCCCCCTTTCCTTAGAATAGACGCTCATCGCCTTTTTTCTTGGCGATGTAGTTAGAAACTACGATAAATGTCATTGATACTACTGTCTTGAAGATACCTGCAGCGGTACCGAGTGAGTAGTCCATGTTACGAGCATCCAATGCCCAGTCGAGGATGTAGATGTCGATCGTTCTTGAAACGTTCTGTACGAGACCGTTACCGAGCAAGTACTGGAGCTCGAATCCTGCATTAAGAACGTTACCCATGTTCATCAAGAGAAGGATCATGATAGTAGGACGGAGACCCGGAAGAGTTACATAACGCATCTTCTGGAAACGTCCTGCACCATCGATTGATGCTGACTCATAGAGGCAGGGATCGATAGATGTAATAGCTGCGAGATAGATGATCGCATTCCAACCTGTCTCTTTCCAAAGGTGTGAGAGTGTGACGATACCCCAGAAAAGCTTAGGATCGCCGAGGAACGCGTAAGGTGTCTTTAAAATACCAAATCTCATAAGAAGGTCGTTGATGATACCTGTTGAAGTCAAAGCATCGTGAACGATAGCAACAACGATGATCCATGAAAGGAAGTGAGGCATGTAAGAAATCGTCTGAATGGATTTCTTGAAATACTTATTCTTGACTTCGTTCAAGAGGATAGCGAAAGCAATTGCAACGACTGTACTGAAGAAAAGGTTGAGGACACCCATTACAAAGGTATTTCTGATAACCATCAGGAACGTTTTATCACTAAACAAGAACTTGAATTTGTCGATACCGACCCACTTAGAACCGCCGATACCCTTGGCAAATACGAAGTTCTGGAAAGCAATTATCCAACCTGCAAGAGGCAGATAATAGAAAATAATTCCGTAAATGACATAAACGGCACTGATTGCCACCAGTATCCACTGCCTTTTAAATTCTTTGGCAGTTAACTTCGGCTTGTTAATGTCTACCTCTTTAGTCCTTTTCGATTTAACGATCGAATTTTCCATTTTTTAACCACTCCTGTGAAAAATGGTGGCAACCACAGTGTTTATGCCATGGTTGCCACCACAATTAATTATTCAAGACCGAATTAAACAGGTGCTGTCCATCCGTAGGACTTAGCTGTCTCAAGTCTCTTGTTGACCTCAGCCTGAGCCTCATCGAGGAATGCCTGAGGATCACATTCAGCGTAAGCTGCCTGGTAAGAAGCCCAATCAGACTCGAAGTCGCTAGACATAACAACAGTAGGGAGCCAGAGGTGCTTAACTTCGCCCATTCTCTTCCAAGCGATTCCGCCAGGAGTGTCAGAGCTGATGTTGTTAGACCATGACCAGAGAGGATACCAAGGAGCATTTACAACGATCTCAGAACCGAGGAACTCGGAGTATGTCTGAGCGCCGTAAGCTGCGAAGCACTTCTTAAGGGGTTCAGCGAGACCTTCGTAGAACTCTGAAGGCTGCTCAGAAGGCTGCATTCTGTTGATGCCGTCCTTGCTCATACCCATCCACTGAGGGCAGTATGAGTATTCGCATGAGTGCTTAGCCTTGTAGCTGTCGCTCTTCCAGTTCTCTCTCATCTCTTCTGTTCTGTAGTAGAGACCCTGATCGTCAACGAGGTAGTCAACACCTTCGATACCCCAGAAACGGAGATCGTGAATGTCCTGATCGAGGAGTGCGCTCAAGAATGCGAATGCGAGATCAGGATCACTGCAGGATGTTGTAACTGCACAACCGGAAGACTGGTTGAGCTCGTCGTCATAGGAGTGCCACTGCTGAGACATACCAGCCTTAGCTGTAAGTCCGAGAGGTACATAGTCGCAACCGATCTCATCGAGACGGAATGTAGAACCATCAGTTGCTTCGAGGGGTGAAGCGAAGGGTCCCATGATGTTGTAAGCGAAGTCCCAGTACTGATCGCAGAGACCAAGTACACGACCTGTAGAAAGCTTAGCAATATACTCGTCGTATGTCTGTGTAGCGAAGTCAGGATCGATAGCGCCCTTAGCGTACTCTTCGTTCAACTTCTTGAAATACATCTTAGCTGTGTCTGTTGTGTTGTAGTCAACAACCTTCGGGTTGTCCATACCAGCGTCGATGTTAACGATAACGCAACCATCGTTCGGATAACCGTCGAGGAACATAGGAGCGTTCTCAAGGCAGTAATACTTCCAGTCTTCGCAGAGACATGTATAAGGAATTACAGGTGTTCCATCCGGAAGTTCCGGGTTAGCAGCTGCATAGTCCTCGAGAAGCTTGAAGTACTCGTCGAGAGTCTGGATCTTAGGATAGTTAGCCCACTCAAGAACACGAACCTGAATCCAGAAAGCCTCACCGTTGTGGCCTGTAGCTGTGTTGTGGTCATAAGAGTTACCGAAAACGTTAGCCCAGTAAATGTGGCCGTCGTCCATACGGAACTTATCCCACTCTTCGTCTGTGTACATTTCCTTGAGGTTAGGATACTTTTCAAGATAGTCATCCCAAGCTACAAGCAAACCGTTCTCATAGAGTGTAACGGAACCGTCACCACCATCAATGAGATCAGGGAGCTTACCTGAAGCAATGATGGAGCCGATAGCTTCACCTGCGTCCTGACCTGTGAGCCATGTTTCCTTAACACGTACACCTGTCTTCTCAGCAATGATCTCCATGATGTCATTACCGTCGTTCTTCTCTTTGCCTGCCATAGCAGCAAACATTGTGAAGTCAACGATTTCTTTTCCATCACCTGTCTGAGCAGTCTCGCCAGTACCACTTGTCTGTGTGTCAGTGGGCTTGGTTGAGCATGCAGCAAAAGATGATACCGCCAGCATTGATGCTAAGATCAATGAAACGATTTTCTTAGTCTTCATTACTAGACCTCCCGAAATAGATTCTCGCTAATTAAAACGAGTATTTAGCACCTACATTATATGTTTGCCCCATATTTGCCACAACCTGAAAAACTCAAACTAAAATACTGATAAACTCTATAAAAATGCATAGTTTTCCACATCAGTAAACAAAAAAAGTGGTTTGCGTTAGTACAATTTGCACAAAAAGAAACGGTCTGCGCTTGGCAGACCGGCTTTTTTCAGGATTCTCTGTTTGTCTTTCTGTACTTTGACGGGGTACAACCCATGATCTCAATAAATTTGCGGATAAAGTAGTCGCTGTCCTTGTATCCGACATCTTCTGCAATACGGTTTATCTTCTTGTCCGTATTGATGATCTGCCTTGCAGCTTCCTTGATTCTGTAATTTGTCAGGTAGTTCTTAAATGACATTCCGTACTTCTTGCTGAAGACCTGTCCCAGATAAGAACTGTTGATGTGATACTTATCACCTAAAGATTTCAGGCTGATGTTGTCAGCGTAGTTCTCTCTTACTTCCGCTTCTACAGATGCAAGGATTCCGTGGGAGATGCTCTTTCGGAGTTCTGACAGGTATGCGGCATACTCCAAAGCAAACTTTTTAAGGTGCTGGTGGCTTCCCCTGACGAATACGCCTTCTGACGTCTGTTCCGAGATATATTGTATGATCTCTTCCTGGTTGACCGAATCATCGAGTTCGCTTGCAAGGTGTATCAATTGGAAAAGAAGATAGTTGATATTAAGGTCGAATGCCCTGTTGGTTCCTTCTTTGCCGCGGAGTTCTTCATGAAGCTTATCGATACCCTGCTCTATCATCTGTGTGTCGTTCTTAATAATAGAACCTATAATCTCATCGATGGTATTTTTGCACAGGACGATGCTTGCATGTCCGGTCTGGGTATCCTCATAGAAATAGATTTTCTTTTTATTATGGAATCCGGAAATACTCTTAAGTCTCCTGCATGAATCAAATGATTTGGAAAGAGATGAAATGTCAGGTACCGCCTCACCACAGAACATCCTGATGGGATTAATGATCATTGTCTCGATCTTTTTGACGAACGATTCAAGGAATTCCTTTTCGCTGGTGTCACGGAGGGCAGCCATGTTGTCGCAGAACAGGAAACCCACATTGTAGTTATCCTCATCGAACGAGATATCGAGAGTAAAGTGGTTGGCATATTCCTTGAGGACTTCTTTGCACGCATTGTATAACTGCTTCTGGGAGGCACTCATGTCGTACTCGTCCGGATCACTATCTTCATCTTCGATCTCGCTGTGGACAAGCTCAATATAGATAAATCTCATATTGCCCAAAAGCTGGAGATGCTTGTTGGCATAATCGATGTCCTCGTCATTGAACTTACCTCTTATGAGATGTCTGATGATCCTTGCAAGATATGCATCCTCCATCTTCTCCCTGTCTTTTCTCAGGATGATCGACTCTTTGTTGATGTTGGTAACTTTTCTTAAAACTGAAATAAGTTCCTCTTCTTCAACAGGCTTTAAGATGTAATCAAGGCATCCGTTTCTGATCGCTTTCTGAGTATATGCGAAATCATCGTATCCTGTGAGCAGTACGAACTCTGCATCTGAGATTTTCTCCTTCTTGACCGTCTCAAGAAGTTCAAGACCTGACATCTCCGGCATTCTGATATCGGAGATAACGAGATCGACATCGTTCTCTTTAAGATACTTCAATGCTTCTTTACCATTGGAGCAGAGTCTCGCGATCTCAAAACCGCCGCTCTCCCAGTCGATCAGGACCTGAAGGCCCTGAAGGATATAAGGTTCGTCGTCAACAAGCATTACTTTAAGCATAATTCACCCCGGTTTAAGCTGTTGTGATCATATCTGAAGGAATCATGATGATTACGCTCATTCCGATACCCTTCTCACTCTCTATCGTAAACTTCGCCTGATCTTTATACATCATCTTTATTCTGAGGCAGGCATTCAGGATGCCTACATGTTTAGCTTTCTTAATTGTATCAATAGTAACGTTATTCATGTTCTGCTGCAAAAGCTCGGCTTCATTCTCATCCATGCCGTCACCTGTATCTTCAACTTCGATAAAAAGCTGGTCTTCGTTCTTATAAACCCTTACAAAGATCCAGCCCTGTGAGGATTTGGACTCGATACCGTGAACACACGCATTCTCAACAAAAGTAACCAGAGTAAGCTTGGGAATCAGTATCTTCTTGCATTCTTCACTGATGTCGACGTTAAATGAGATCCTGTCGCCGAATCGGTAACTCTGGAGCTGGAGATATGCATTGACAAACTCTTCCTCTTCTTCAATGGTAACAGCATCTTCGTGCCATTCAACGTTCTGCCTCTGCATGACGGCAAGTCTTTGTACCATCTCTGCCGTCTCTGTCTCGCCTTTAAGGATGCTGTGCATTCTTATGCTCTCGAGAGCGTTAAACAGGAAGTGCGGATTGATCTGGCTCTGAAGTGCAAGGAGCTCGGCGTTCTTACGTGCGAGGTCACTTTCCTGTTCACGCAACTTATCCTTATAGATCGTATTCGTAAGTTCGTTGTTGATATCAACGATCCTGTTGTAGTTATGCATGAGTGACGAGATCTCATCCGTGCCCGTGATCTCCTTGATCGGCTGGAAGATCTCGTTGCCTCCTTCACCGAAGGCCTTTTCAAGAATGCTGATCCTGCTCGTAATGGATCTCTCGAGCATCTTCATGATGAGGATCGGGAAAAGCAGCGTGAAGACAACGATAATGAGCAGTGCCGGCAGATTATTCTTCAGAACAGACGTCAGCGCAACATCGTCAGTAAATGCATAGATCTTAAACGTGGTGCCGAATTTCTCATATTCCTCGACAGTAACATAAGGATCTGCATTGACCCTCTGCATGACGGAATCATAATCGGCATTTATGTTCTGGTTTGAATAGATTACGTAGTCATCACAGCAGACATACATGGAGCAGTTTACGGGGATGTCGTTCATCTCGGTTGCAATCCAGGATTTCTTGTGTTCGATTGTGATTATCTTTGTGATGCTGGATCTTGTATTGGTCATCCTTCGCACATATATGAAGCGGTCCTGGTCTGTGGTCAGCACAACCGGCGCGTTGTCATAATATGCGTAAACGGCTTCCATCTTTCCGTTTTCGATAAAGTCGATATACCACCGTTCGCGTTTTGCTTCTGAAAGATTGTGGAAATAGTGTCCGCTCAGCATCGTCTGGTTATCCGAATATATAACGAGCCTTTTCTGGTTCATGTCGGACATTGTGGAAAAGAATGAATTTGAAACCGTATTGACGTAACTGTTGTAGTAATCGTACGGGATCAGGTAACCGGTATTGATAAAAGTATTAAGGTTATCGTTGAGATCGATCGCCGTTGCTATGGTGGCATCAGAGGATAAAAGGTCATCAAGATAATTGGTATAAGCTTCTATTCCTTTTTCCCTGTAGAATGTCTGGTTGCGGCGTTCGGCATCAAAAACGGATTTAAAAAGGATCGCATCGGTAATTACGAGCGGCAGGATAACGCATAATATGTACATCAAAAGGAACTTTTTATTCAGCTTGAGTCTGCCGAGTATATTTCCCTTATCGCCTTTTGCCATTCTTTTATGCCCGCCCCGAAAACATGATCTGATGATTGCCCCGTACTTTACTATGTTATTAAAAACACCCCGCCTTTGCAAACTTGAAGGTTGTCAAAGTGCTTGATTTATACCTGCTCTTATCAGTAATTTATCCCGTTGAATTCAATTGTTTATTTAACTAACATAATTACAGTTATAAATTATTTATGAGGAGTCCCCTATGTTAAAGATAGTAAAGACCGAGAACGGACTCGTAAGAGGCCTTCCGGGAAACAACACAAGAATCTCTGTTTTTAAAGGAATCCCTTTTGCCCAGCCGCCTGTAGGCAGCAACCGCTGGAAGGCTCCCCAGCCCTGCAAGGATTGGGACGGCATCTACGACGCATATAAATTCGCGCCGATCTCCATGCAGGACCAGCCGGGTATCGGAACAGACATCTACTGCAAAGAGTGGCACGTTGATCCCGATATTGAGATCAACGAAGACTGCCTCTATCTGAATGTCTGGACAAATGCCAAGAGTGCTGATGAGAAGCTTCCCGTACTCGTATGGTTCTTCGGAGGCGGATTCCAGTGGGGATATACCGCAGAGATGGAGTTCAACGGTGAGAACCTCGCAAAGAAGGGAATCGTTGTCGTAACAGTAAACTACAGACTCGGCGCATTCGGTTTCCTTGCCCACCCCGAACTTTTCAAAGAGTCTCCTGAAGCACCTGCTAACTTCGGTCTTCTGGACCAGCAGGCCGGACTTAAATGGGTAATAAGAAACATCGCTGCATTCGGCGGTGATCCTGACAACATCACGATCGCAGGTCAGTCTGCAGGCGGCGGAAGCGTACTTAACCATCTGACTGCCAAATCCAGCATCGGACTTTATCAGAAAGCCATCATCCTCTCGGGTATTATTTCATTCCCTTACATTAAAGACTTTGTAATGATCCCCAGGACTGCCGATGATGCATGTTCATACGGCGTAAAGTTTTTCGAGCAGCTCGGTGTAAAGACATTGGAAGAAGCAAGAAAACTCGATGCTTCATTCATCCGTGACAATGCTTCAAGATTCAGGGAAGCTGAGAGCTACTTCTTCACACCCATGATAGACAACGTCTTCATGGACGATGAACCTTACAAGCTGTTCCTTGAAGGAAAGCATGCACACGTTCCGCTCATGTCGGGCAACACCTACGATGAATTCCCCAGTTCTATCTTCGCCGGCTCAAAGGAAGAGTTCGAAGCCAAGGCAAGAGATGTCTTCGGTCCAAAGACAGAGAAGTTCCTCTCATTCCCCGAAGCACAGAAGAACGACGGCAACCAATACGCGACTCTTCGTGCGATCGAATGCGCCGTTAAAGCTGCGTTTGCGCATAACGACAAGCCGGGTTATTACTACTGCTTCGAACCCGATATCCCGGGCGACGACAATCCGGGCACATTCCACTCCGTAGATCTGTGGTTCTTCTTCGATAACCTCGACAAGTGCTGGAGACCCATGACCGGAAGGCACTTCGACATCGCAAGACAGATGAGCACGTATTTCGTCAACTTCATTAAGAACGGCGATCCGAACGGAAATGATATCGACGGTACGGCTCTGCCTTTGTGGAAACCTTTCACACCTGATTTCAAGAACGAGATGCACTTCACAAAAGACGGCGCGAAGACTGCCGTACAGGAAGATTCTCCCGAATCTGATTTCTATACCTTCATGACCGAGCACATCGCAGAAGCTACTGTCGGAGAAGTTGCTGAGACCAAAGCAGATGCGGCAGGACCTAAAGTAGCTCTTTATGAAGTTCCGAAAAAGCAGGCATTCAACCCTTATCTTCCCAACTGGGAATTCATTCCCGACGGCGAGCCTTATGTATTCAACAACAGAGTCTATGTTTACGGTTCACACGACTTCTTTAACGGATATGCATTCTGTCTCGGTGATTACGTAACATGGTCAGCACCCGTTGACGATCTCGGCAACTGGACATACGAAGGCGTCATCTTCAAGAGAACAGACGATCCGGCAAACAAGAACGAGCGCGGATGTCTCTATGCACCTGACGTTACAGTCGGACCTGACGGCAGATACTATCTCTTCTATGCACTTGATAACGACTGCGTTATCTCTGTTGCGGTATCAGACTCACCTTCTGGCAAGTTCGAGTTCATCGGAAACGTTCACCACGAAGACGGAACGCTCCTCGGTAAAAAGGAAGGTGAAGAGCAGCAGTTCGATCCCGGCGTCATCACGATCGGCGATACGACATACATGTTCACCGGCTTCTGCGGACAGGGCGACAAGTCACGTCACGGTTGCATGCTTACCGTTCTTGATAGGGACATGCTTACGGTAAAGCGCGCTCCCGAGTTCGTGATCCCTTCCACACAGTACAGCCAGGGTACGGAATTTGAAGGCCATGCTTTCTTCGAAGCACCTTCCATCAGAGAAAGAAACGGTATCTTCTACCTGATCTATTCTTCACAGGTAATGCACGAGCTCTGCTATGCAACAGCAGACAATCCGCTCGGACCCTTCAAGTACGGCGGAGTCATCGTCAGCAACTGCGATATCGGAATCGATACTTATAAGCCCGCAGGAAAGCCCACTGCATTCGGTGCAAACAACCACGGCAGCATCGTTCAGATCGGCGACGACTGGTATATCTTCTATCACAGACAGACAAACAACTCATGGTATTCACGTCAGGGCTGTGCAGAGAAGATCGAGTTCACTGAAGACGGTAAGATCAAGCAGGCTGAGATCACATCATGCGGTCTTAACGGCGGACCTCTCAGCGACATCGGCGAATACCCTGCTCATATCGCATGCAACCTCTTCAACGACAAAGAGCAGATGTATGTCGGAGAGCTCCATGAAGCCAACATCACAAAAGACCATGAAGACGGCGTAAAAGATCCTTCTTATGTAAGAGACATTTACGATACGACAACCATCGGCTTTAAGTATTTTGATCTTAAGAACGTAAAGGGATTAAGGATCACCACAAGAGGTTACGGCAAGGGCGACTTTGAGATAAGGACTTCATTAGACGGTGAAGTACTCGGAACGATAAGCGTTGATTTCTGCACCGCTTGGGATGACCACACTGCAGAGTTCACGGTTCCTGACGGAATCTATCCTCTGTACCTCACATTCAAGGGAATGGGCAACCCGTCACTTTTAAGCTTCGAGTTCCTGCATTAAGGCTCAATAAATCATAAAAACAATAGCGGCTGAACTTACAATTCAGCCGTTATTTTTATCTTCTTATCACTGCCTTCGGCATATATCTTTCCGCCGTGTGATTCGGTTATGCCTTTGGCAATCGAAAGGCCTATGCCGTAGCCGCCCGTCTCGGAATTTCTGGACTCGTCAGCCCTGTAGAAACGGTCGAACATGTGATCAAGATCTTTTTTCGACATCTGTTCTTTCGTATCGTTTGCAACCGACAGCAATATTTTTGAACTGCTTTTTGTAAGAGAAACCTTTACGGTACTTCCTTCGGGAGAATACTTTATAGCATTATCCATGAGAACAGATACGAGTTCTCTGATGGATCTCTGGTCGCCGTTATAGCTTATGTCCGGAGTGATGTCCGTCTCAATGGTCTTGCCGCCTGACTTTGCAAGTCCGTTGAATGATTCCACGTCTTCCGAAACAACATCGGAAATCGGGAAATCGATCTTTACCATCTTGCTCTTGGCACCTTCTTCGGTCTTTGCAAGGTAGATGAGTTTGTTCGTAAGCTCAGTAAGTCTGTCCGTCTGTTTTCTGATATCCGTAAGCCACTCGTTGTTTTCGCTTTCCATCTCGATGACGTCGCAGTCGGCATTGATGACCGCAAGCGGAGTCTTCAGTTCGTGTCCGGCATCGGTGATGAACCTCTTCTGTTTCTCGTATGCTTCGGCAACGGGTTTTACGACTGCCTTTGAAGATATTGCTATGAGCGCGAAAACGATGAGCAGGCCGATAACAGATATACCGACACTTATTCCCAGGAACGCCCTGGCATTATCAAGGCTTCTTCCGCAGTCGTAGAAAACGACAAGCGTTATGTCATCCTTATCTGCTCTTCTGTATCTGTAATCATTTACAAACCCTTGAGTCTTTCCTGAATCGTAGACACGTTCTGCAAGTGATAAAGCTTCTATGGAATCAACTGCAGCGATCCTTCAGGTATCAACGGCAAGCGCATTGCCGGACTTGTCAAAAGCGATGGTGAAAAACCTTGCCTCAAAACGCATCTCGGGAGACATGCGGTCACGTCTTCCGCCGCCACCGCCCGGTTCTCCTCCGAACGGCATGGGATTCATGTCATCCGGGAACGTGCCCTCATTTGAGGAAAGTATATTAAGAACGTCATCGGCATCCCTTATTACTTCCTTGAAATTGAATATATTTATGGATGCGATCAGCACTACAAGAACTAACGTTACCGACAGCATGGAGATGATGATGAACTTCCTTCTGAGCTTGCCGATCATTTGATCTCCTCCAAAGTGTATCCCGCATTTCTGACAGCTTTTATCTGGACATCTGCTTCAAGCGCCGCAAGCTTCTTCCTTAAGTAAGATATGTATGTCCAGGCTGTGCTGATATCAGACTCGGAATCCAATCCCCAGATCTTATCCATGAACTTCTCAGTAGAGATAAGGATGCCCGGATTCATCATGAGCATTTCCATCATCTGGAATTCCTTGCCTGCAAGTCTGTATTTTCCCTTTGGAGAAGACAATTCGAATGATCCCCTGTCCAAAGTGAGATTGCCGAACTTCAAACTGTTGTCGGATGTAACCGCAGGCTGCCTTGTGAGCACTCTTATTCTTGCAAGCAGTTCTTTTGTTGCGAAAGGTTTGGTCAGATAATCGTTTGCTCCTGAATCAAGGCCTTCAACTTTATCATCGATCTCGGCTTTTGCAGTAAGCATTAAAACCGGGACATTATTTCCTTTTGATCTGATCTCCTTTAATGCAGAGATTCCGTCCTGCTTCGGCATCATGATGTCCATTATCACAAGATCATATTCGCTCGCCGATGCATACGATACTGCCTCTTCACCGTCGAAAACGCAGTCGACCGAATAATTACTCTTCGTAAGGATCGCCTTTAATGCTTTAGATAAAGATCTCTCGTCTTCCGCAAGAAGGATTCTCATATAACACCTCTTTAGTTTATAAGACATCAGTGCCCGTTATTCTTAATATACCACCATATTCAGAAACTCGGTGCCGTTAAGCTTTCATTCAGTTTTCACTCTTTTGCTTTAAAGTCCGTTTTAGGTTCGCACTTTAAGATTAAGCCAGAAAACTTAAACGAGGTTTAAAAATATGTCTTATCAGGATGTTTTCGAAAGATATGAATATAAATACTTTCTCACTCCGTCGCAGAAGGCGGCTCTTCTTGGTGAGACGGGAAACAGGCTTGTACTTGATCAGTACGGCAGGACTACTATCAGGAATATCTACTACGACACTGACAGTTTCAGGCTCATAAGGGAATCTTTGGATCATCCGGTCTACAAGGAAAAACTGAGAGTCAGGTCTTACCAGAGAGCAGATGACGAGGACATGGTCTTCGTCGAGATCAAGAAAAAGTTTGAAGACGTGGTCTACAAAAGACGTGTGGCAGTTCCGAAAACGGCGGCAGAGTCCTGGATAGACGAAGGCGGGATAATCCCGATAAGGACTCAGATCACTTCCGAGATAGACTACTTTCTCAAGTTCTACGAAGGAATATCGGCAAAAGCATTCATCAGTTATGAAAGAGAAGCTTACACCTGCACGACCGATCCGGAATTCCGTCTTACGTTAGACGAGAACATCTACGCAAGAGAAGAAGACTTAGATCTCGGAAGCGACATCTGGGGTACTTCCCTTCTTCCCGAAGGCACAACGCTTATGGAAGTGAAGATAGCGGGCGCGATGCCTTTGTGGATGGCAAGGTTTCTGAGCAGCCACGGTATCAGAAAGATCTCTTACTCGAAATACGGAACCTACTACAAAGATCATCTGATGACAGATGCACCTCAGGAAAGGAGCGTTATCTATGCTTAATCTATTTAATTCGATAATACCCTCAACAGGAATAACACCAACCGTATTCATAATACTCGTTCTCGTAACTCTGGTCCTCGGCGGAATTCTCGCGCTGGTACACACTTACAAGAACGATTACACCAAAAGCTTTGTCATGACTCTTGCTATCCTCCCTGCCGTCGTCGCAGTGGTGATCCTTATGGTCAACGGCAACATCGGTGCGGGAGTCGCAGTCGCCGGAGCATTCAGTCTCGTAAGGTTCAGGTCCGCACCCGGAACGGCAAGAGAGATCGGTGCGCTTTTCGCCGCCATGGGCATGGGACTGATCATGGGAATGGGCTATGTCGGATATGCAGTACTCTTCACCGTACTTATCGGTCTTGCAATGCTCGTATATGCAGGCATCACGACAGGAAGCAAAAAAGAACTCCGCAAGAACCTCAAGATAACTATTCCCGAGAACCTCAATTACACCGACGTTTTCGACGAGATCTTAAAGAAATATACCAGGTCCTACAAGCTTAAACAGGTCAAGACCAGCAACATGGGTTCTCTCTTCAAGCTTAGCTACGAGATCATATTAAGCGATTTCGCGCTCGAAAAGGAGTTCATCGATGCTTTGCGTGTAAGAAACGGCAACCTCGAGATCTCCATCTCTGAATATCAGACCCAGGGTGCGGATCAGCTCTAACCCACGAAAGGAGAAACGGAAATGAAACGCTTTAACATAAATCCCAAACTGCTTGCTGCGCTTACGGCAGGAACGCTCATACTTATTCCGCTTTCAGCCTGCACATCAACAACAGAAACTTCCCAAAATACCGTAGAGACCCCGGCTGTTACGGAGACAGTACCAACACTAACCTCCGAAGAAGCCTTCACGGGCAAAGACCTTGAGGTAGGCTATGATGAGAATGAGACCGATACCATCACACTTAAGGGTTCAACAGCAGAATCTTCTTCATCTTCAGTGGATATCTCAGGATCGGTAATAACCATCAAGGCAAAGGGAACGTACATCATATCCGGAACCCTTGATGACGGCTACATAGCAGTTGATGCCGGCGATTCCGATGAGATCAGGCTGATCCTGAAAGACGCTGATATCACATCTTCAGATTACGCGGCCATCTATTGCATCAATGCGGATAATGTCTATATCACACTGGATGACGGAACAACAAACCGTCTCTCGAACACCGGAGAGTTTGCATCCAAAGATGAAAACAGCGTTGACGCCGCCATATTTGCAAAGACTGATCTCACGATAAACGGCACCGGAAGCCTTGAGATATCTTCAACTGCCCACGGCATCGCAGGCAAGGATGACATCACCATAACAGGAGGCGTTATCACCATAGAAAGCGAAAAGGACGGCATCCAGGCTAACGATTCTGTTGCCATTCAGAATGCAACTGTGGATATCACATGCGGCAAGGACGGTATCCAGGCAGATAACGATGATGACCAGACCAAGGGTTATATCTATATATCCTCAGGCAACATCACGATAAATGCAGGAGACGACGGAATAACAGCAACGTCCACCCTGCAGATAGACAGCGGAACACTTAATATCATGGGTTCTTATGAAGGCCTTGAGGGTCAGAACATCACGATAAACGGCGGTGATATCTCGATCGCATCGTCAGATGACGCGATCAATGCAGTATCGCCATCTGCAGGAGACACAATGCAGTCAGACGGCATAAGCAGCATCACCATTACAAACGGAAACATCTATGTAAGAAGCGAAGGTGACGGCATTGATTCCAACGGCTCATTTGAAATGAGCGGCGGAACGCTTATGGTAATGGGTCCTGTAAGAGGCGGCAACGGTTCTTTGGATGTTGCAGGAACCTCAGTAATCACGGGCGGAACAGTCGTAATGGCAGGAACATCGGACATGGCAACCAACTTTACCCAGGCTTCTCAGGGTGCGCTCCTGATCAACACCGGCAGCCAGAGCGAAGGTACTGAAATTACCGTAACTGACGCTTCAGGTAATGTGATCGTCAGTGCAGTTGCAGACTGTTCCTATCAGACAGTGCTGATCAGCAGTCCGGAACTGACCAAAGGCAGTGAATATACGGTATCTGCAGGAAGTTTTACTGAAACTGTTGCACTGAATGATTATATATACGGTTCAGGTTCAGGTTTTGGTCCCGGTGGAATGATGCCGGGAGGTGATAGAGGAAGCCGGCCGCAATAATAAGAATAAGGTGTAAATTTCGTTAATATAACGATAAAAACCTTCACATTCTTTTCAAATTACATTAATACAACATTTAATATAGGTCGTTGAAATTCAAACCTAAATAAACTATACTTCAAGTATCAACAAAGACATTTTTCTATTCCTATTATCCCCATATTTGCGGCCACCCTTCGGGGTGGTCGCTCCTATTATAGGAGCTTTATAAGACGGCAGTTT
>X410_Impala__coassemble_69_pt1 | contig 20744 bp, 17 predicted proteins | sample X410_Impala__metabat2_low_PE_001 | metagenome-assembled genome bin X410_Impala | reverse complement strand
CTTGTCTGCATCGGCCTTGTATATCAGGCGAACAGCATGCTCGTCGCCATAGCCAATGAAGCGAAAACATTTAAGCCGGCTGAACTCATCAACGTCCAGCTTCTCGAGCGTTACAGCGTTGAGAACGGCGGCTTCCTCACGACCGACATGATCGACTCCCTCAAGGAAAACGTCGCCAACATGGGCCAGACAGTCGTAAAGAGCATTCCCCAGGTAGTAAGCTCGGCGCTCTCTTCCGTCTGGAAGATGGTAGGAAATCTCCCTTATGCCGTATTCTTCGTAATCAGCATCATCTTGAGCGGTTTCTACTTCATTAACGACGGTCCTGCCGTAATGAAGTTCTTCGTTAAGAACACTCCCAGCCGCAAATTCCGCAACAGGGTAATGACTCTTCTTAACGAACTCGCACTCCTCGTCTTCCGTGTACTTGGCGGTTACTTCGCACTCTTCATCATCACGGCGGCTGAGTCTTGTATCGTATTCTTCGCAGCAGGCCTTCGCGAATATGCGATCGTCCTTGCCATCGTAACGGCCCTGATCGACTTCCTGCCCGTACTCGGCATCAGCGTCACCATGCTCCCGATGTTCATTTATCTCATCGCCCAGGGTGACTATGTCGCAGCAGCAATAATCGCAATCGGCTATATCATCATGACGATCATCCGCCGCTTCATCGAACCGCCGATCCTCGGCAAATCCATGCATCTGCACCCCCTCATCACACTTCTCTCAATGGCAGCGGGCGTATACATCTGGGGCGCTCCCGGATTTCTTTTGGGACCTGTCCTTGCTATCATCATCATCCAGGCACTCAAGGTCTTTGAGATCGACCAGAAAGCCGGCACATTCTTCTCCGGCGTACTTGACAGTCTCATAAGCGACAAAGATGAAAAGGGCAAAAAGGCCAAGCCCGCGGATTCAGAAGAAGACAGTAATGATGACAGCGGCGAAGACGCTAAGGAATCTTCCAATAAGGGCGCTGAAGCTGAAAAGTCCTGATTCAGGTTATTGGTACGTATTACACTTACAAGGTCTGTTATCTTACGACAACAGACCTTGCTTTGTGCCGATCATAGTTCCATAAATTGCAGTGTTTATTTTTGCTGATACAAATCTTATGTCAAATGGTATTTCTTCAACATCATGAGTAAAGATGATGTCTAATTCCGGAACCAGACCGGCATTGGTATAGTTGTAATATTTTGTGTTCGTGACTTTCAGATATCTGGCAGAATCTTTCATTCCAAAGTGTTCATGAAATTTACAGTTATCCAGTTCCGGTATGTATATTACGAAATCAGGATTGATCACTGCCGGTATTCCTTTAATAGTTATAGCCGGTTCATATTTGAAGGGAATTCCCATATCTGTATAGAAGATTGCCAGTTCACGCTCAGCGGCTGAACGGTAGTATATTCCGTCAAATGGATAATCTATCGGTTTGGAGTATTTCGTGTTGGCATCGTTTTCCAAGCTGTCAAAATAAGATTTATTCAAGATTACACGTTTGTTGGTATCGGTGTATAAAGTTCTTCGGACCTTGTGAGGTTCACACTCGGAAAGAACATCTCCTATAAAATTAGCTTCCCAGATGGATTCGTAGATCTGAAGTTCTCTTTCTAATACTTCGCGCTCTTTTTTGATTGCGTAGAACTTCTTTCCGTTTTCCGAAGACAGGTCATATCTGTGAGAATCCACTATCAATCTTGTTTTTACATCACCGTTCTTAGACTGCTTATGCAGCTTAACAGTCGGCAGTTCCGCAAGCAGTTTTCTGCAATAATTGATTTTGAGAGCCAGATACTCTCTTGGAATGTATTTGTCTGTGTATTTCATATGCTGATTATAGATGGCCGGCAAGGTAAAAAGATCCGACAAATACCGACAATTACCGACAAAAACCGACAAGTCAAAATGCCGTGAAAGAATGGTTTTCGAGCGGAAAAGATAAAATAAATAAAAAACTACTTCAAGTTTCGAAGTGATGTGCTTCATAGGACACGTTTTATCCCGAAATCGTGTCCGATTTTAGCAATATTTCGGTTTTTGCTGATTTTGGACACGATTTGCCCCTGTTTCGTGTCCGATTTAAGCACTGGGGGCAGATCTGTTTCCAATAGCGCGAAAAAAGGCTGCCACATAAAGTGACAGCCTCCTGTAATCAGTATTATGTCAGCCTTACAGCACTACGTTCTTATCCTTAAGATCGAGTGAAGCGAACGGGCCGGGGATGATTGCGCTGCGCTTGTTTCCGAAGTAGTCGGTATCGAAGATGATGTCGTTTCCGTCGGCATCTTCGAAGCGCTGGTTCGGTTCGAATACTCTGCCCAATGTATCTGTCTCAACGAGCGAAGAAGTGAACGATCCCATAGCGTCGGCGAGGTTTGTATCGAGATATACGTCATCGCCTTCTTCACGGATGTTAACGTAAACGTCAGTCTTGTCATCGAATAAGTAGTTTTCTTCCTTGCAGAAGTGGAGAGCGCCGCCAAGATAAGCGTTGCCTTCGATCCAGACAGGGAGCTTGTCGAAGTGAGCATGAGCGATCTTCATCATGTCGGGCGTCTCGCTCTCGAGATCGAATCTCTTGATCCAGTCTTCGTAGATCGGATAGTGATCCCAGACGTGTGTGCCGACAACTCTTTCTTCCTCTTCGATATTTCCGCTCGGGAAGCGTGATACGAGCGAAGCCTTTGTCTGTCTCTGGAAGAAGATGTTGTTATAGAATCTGTCGTCGCCGTGAAGGATGGTCATGAAGCCCATGACTTCGGTTCTGTGCGGGAAGTGATAAGGTGTGTAGCGCCAGTCTGTGCCTGCGCCTACGGATGTGAATGCGCCGCAGATGAGGTTGTGGACCATAGCGACACCCTGTGTAGCGATACGGAGTGATACATCGGAGAGCAGGATATTGTTGTCGATGAGTGTAGGACCATGTCCGACTTCAACGAAAATGTCTTCGCTGCCCATTGCGCCGTCCAGAGGTGTAGCAAATGCCGGACGCTGATTGTCGTGCAGGAGATTCTGCGTGATCCTTGTGCCCTGTGCTTCCCAGTCTGTCCAGATACCCATTGTTGAATGATGGATGTGATTGCGTCTCATTACGACGTCGATGGCTGCGTGGAGCTTGATGCCTGCAACTTCAGCACCGCCAAGTTCCATCATGTTGTTGATGTGATGGATGTGGTTGTCTTCGATGATGGAGAATACTGCACCCATACGGCCGATGATGCCGCCCTGCTCACAGTGGTGGATGTTGTTGCGGCGGACGATGTGGCTGCCGATGTTTTCCTTGAGCCAGCCGTGATACTGGCCGCGGCATACCGCATCACGCTCCATCTGCGTAGGGCTCTTGAGCTTCTTATATGTGAAGTAGTGGTTATTCTCGGGATCAAGATATTTTCCGAGACCGATACCGGAACACTTTGCGAAGTAGACTTCGTTGTCTTCAATGATCCAGCCCTTTGACCAGTGAGGTCCGATCATGCCTTCCTGCCATGCAGCCGGAGGTGCCCAGTTTGTAGCGGCTTTGCAGATCTTGAATCCTCTTACGGTGATGTAGTTTCTTCCTGTCTCAGCAGGGAAGAAGCACATTCTTCTTACATTGATCTCAGCCATTTCCTCGTTCGGATTGAGGCCGGAGAAGTTTGCGTAGATGGTAGTTTTGTCGCCGTTTACTTCTGCGTACCACTTGTAAGATGCTTCTTCGGGTACCCAGGAATGAGGCCAGGGTTTTGCTTCGATGACTTCCTCAACGGAAGCTGCCTCGTAGAGTCTTCTGTCGTTGATGTAGACGCAGCCGACGTGCTTTTCGCGCTTTGCGAAATACCAGTCGCCGTAAACATATGTTGAATAAGGATTGTATTCGGGATCGAACATTGAGTTGTCGACCGTGGCCTTCCAGATGTCATCCTGGAACTGTTCCCAGTTTGTGATCCTCTCTGCGCCGGTGATAGTTGCGCCCAACGGCTCGTCGCTCACGTATGTGATGCGTGCATCTTCGGTACCGCCGTTCTTGGGTGAAACGTATTCTCTGTATACGCCGGGTGCGACATGGACAGTATCGCCGGGCTGTGCGATCTGCGCCGCTTCGGAAATTGTTCCGAAAGGATTTCCCTGTGAGCCGTCGCCTGAGTTGTTAAGGGCTTTGATGTCTACATAAATGTCCATGGCAGTACCTCTTTTCGCGGGAGATTTTTGATATAGGTTTAATATAACAACGCGCGAAAACTATGTATATAAAATTTGAGGTATTAGTGTCGTAAATGCATTTTGAGTATTGCGCGAAAAAAGATTGAGAAATTTCAAAATCCCTGTTGACACCATTTTGGGGCGGTGCTATAGTTACTACGACAGCCGTAGTACGACAGACATAGCAACGCCAATCGTAGCAACGACAGTCGTAATAAATGGAAGGAGATAGATTATGGCAGAGATCAGCAGCGATGTCATCAGAGGATATAACGACATCATTATCCTTTACATGCTTCTCAATTCCCCGTCTTACGGATACGAGATTTCAAAGCAGATCCGTACGATGTCTGAGGACAAGTACATTATCAAGGAAACAACGCTCTACTCCGCTTTTACAAGAATGGAGAAGAACGGATTCATCGAATCATTCGTCGATGAAGATCTCGCAGGCGGAAAGAAGAGGACCTACTATCGCATAACACCTGCCGGTATGGAGCATTACCGCGCTAAATGTGAAGAGTGGACACTGACAAAGGAAGTTATAGAAAAGTTTATTGCAGATGAGGGGAGACTCGTATGAACGCTATAAGAAACTATTTGGACAATATGTTCCGAAATCTTCCGAACACGGAAGAGGTAAGGAGAGCTAAATCAGAGCTGCTCCAGATGATGGAAGACAAGTACGAAGAGCTCATTTCCGAGGGCAAGACAGAGAACGAGGCAGTCGGTATCGTAATCTCCGAATTCGGTAATCTCGATGAGCTCGCAGAGTCACTGGGAATCCAGGAAGCTGTTACGGAAAATCCCGACGAAGACAAGCCGATGCTCTCAATGGACAGAGTTAAGGAATACCTCTCCATGATGAGCAAGAGATCGATAATCACACCTCTGGCGATCGGCCTTTGCATCTTCAGCGTAGCATTCAACATCCTTGCAGAGGCATTAGGCCTTCCGGAAGATATTTTCGGAGTCTGCGCAATGTTCGTATCGATCGCAGCTGCAGTCGGACTCTTCATCTATTCCGGCTCAATGTACAGACAGTTTGCGGAAGTTAAGAAAAAGGAATGCTCACTCAGCATTGAGAGCGCAGAGTATGTAAGAAACGAGCGCAAGCACTTCAAGCACTCTTACGGACTCATGAGCTCATTTGGTATCGGCCTTTGCATCCTGAGTGTATTGAACCCGATCATCTTCGATAAGATCCCTTATGTAAGCTCGGATTTCGGCGCGGTAATGTTCTTTGCTTTCGTTGCAGTAGGCGTATTCCTTATCACATCAGCTAATACAAAGATGGACGGTTACGACAGACTTCTCCAGCTCAACGAAGCAGGAAAGATGAGCGAGGAATTCGTTCCGAAGTCAGACAGAAAAGTTAATAAGACACCCATCATCATCTGCGCTATCGTTGCAGCAGTCGTAGTAGGACTCACATTCTTCACGAGATTTGCGATCCCGCTCGTAACAGGCGTATTCATCAAGGACAACAACGGCGAGACAGTTGCTACAACTTATGTAATGGATGACAACTCCGGCAGCAAAACTGACGAGATCGATTCCATCAAGATGAACCTTGCTGCATGCTCAGTAAATATCGAAGTCAAGGAAGGTTCCGGACTCATCAATGTCGATTACAGCGGTAATGCAAAGCTTAAGCCTGAAGTAAGCTTCGAAAACGGCAAGCTTGTTGTTACACAGAGCGGCTCACACTTTACATGGAACATCGGAGATTCCATCAACGAGCCCACACTTAACATCGTACTCGGAACAGACGTTGATCTGAAGACTATCGAGATGGACGTAAACGCAGGTGACGTAAAGCTTAACGGACTTACTGCAGACTACTTCTACGGCGATTTTGATGCAGGCAATATCAGCATCAGAGAGTGCGAGTTCGCAAAGATTGAGATCGATTCAAGAGCAGGAAACATCGAAGTCCGTGACTCAGATGCAGCTGTAATGAAGCTCAGTGCCGATGCAGGCAACATCGAGATCAGATCAACAAAGTTCCAGGATCTTGAAGTCGAGACAGATTTCGGAAACGTAGTAGTAAGAGACGTTGAAGACATCGATGCTTACGACATCAACTGTGAGATCGACTTAGGTTCGATCCAGGTAGGCGGCAACGTATCCTCCGGTTCATACCATACAAGAGGAACAGGCGCAGGCACTATCAAGATCGAGTGCGACGCAGGTAATATTGAAATCAGATAAGCAATCTTCCTGTAGGCCCGGCACCTTGTTTGGAAGGTGCCACGGCCAAAGGAAATCAGGGATAGAACAGCCACTCGACCTAAGGTCAGGGTATATCTTCTAAGGAGGCTTCAAAGATGATCGACGCAAATGCAATTTCCGGTCTCTGCCAAAAGGCGATCGACATGAGATCTGAAAGTTATGCTCCATATTCGGATTTTCTCGTGGGCAGTGCGATTCTTACGAAAGACGGTAAAGTCTTTACCGGCTGCAATATCGAGAACAGTGCATTCGGCCCCTCCATATGCGCTGAGCGGACAGCGATTTCAAAAGCTGTGAGCGAAGGATACAGGGATTTTGCTGCCATTGCGATCGCAGGCGGCAAGCGTGACGGGGAGCTGCAGTATTGCGCACCGTGCGGCGTATGCCGGCAGGTCATGCGTGAATTCTGCGAACCTTCTTTCAAGATATACCTGGCCAAGAGTGCAGGTGACTACAAGGAATTCACCTTAGGTGAGCTCCTTCCGGAAAGTTTTGGTCCGGATAATCTTAATTAGTTAATTTCGGAGGTGTAAGCAAATGTCCCCGATATCATGTTTTGGTTGTGTTTTCGGGGGCGCCCGGCGATTGCCTCCGCGAATAAAGGAATAAGGATTAAGGAATTAGGGAAGATTTAAGAGAATTAGCAGCCGGGCATTTGTCCGGCTGTTACAATTTTTTATGGAGTAAGGTTATGAAGAAAGCATTGAAAGTTGTAGGAAAAGTTTTACTCGGGATCGTTGCCGTATTAGCAGTTTTCCTGACCGGCACATGCGTTTACGACAAGATCTGCTTAGCGTCCGAAAAGGATTTACTCGAGAACCAGATCTACGGCCAGAAGGTTGAAGTATACGGTCACGACATGAGCATTTATGTATCAGGTTCAGGCGAGCACACACTGGTATTTATGGCAGGTTCGGGAGATTCTGCACCGATCATCGGTTACAAGAATTTCATCGACCGTTTTGAAGGCGATTACAGAGTCGTCGTCATCGAGAAATTCGGATACGGATTCAGCGATGCTTTTGACGGATCAAGAGACGTCGAGACGAGAGTTGCGCAGAACAGGGAAGCGCTTAAGAAAGCAGGTGTTGAAGGACCTTACATTCTCTGTCCTCACTCTTATTCAGGCCTTGAGTCGGTCTACTGGGCACAGAATTTTCCTGAAGAAGTCGAAGCAATTGTCGGTCTCGACATGGCAGTACCTGCTGCATATGACATGATGGACGAGAAGCATATCGATTCGGAATCTTCAGTATATTTCTGGTCGAGAGTTGCAAGAAATGCGGGAATCGTAAGACTCATTGCAGGCGGTACGATCCCTGAAGATTATTCCGAGATGGAAGCTAAGAGCGCAATGGCACTTGTGTGCAGCAGGTTCTCGAACGAGACATTTGCCAATGAAAGTAAATACATCATTCACGACCGCACGGTCATTGAGAGCCAGGCAATGCCGGATGTTCCCACACTCCTGATCGTTTCAGACGGAACCGTTGCGGAAGGCTGGATCGGATTTGAGAACGACTATGCCGCACAGATCACTGACGTCACAATCGTTCAGCTCGACTGCGGACATTCCGTTTACGACAATGAACCCGATAAGTGTGAAGATGCGATGAGAAGTTTTTTGGCAGGGCTGGACGGTTAATTGCGTGTATATAACGCAAAAACACTTTGTAAATAAAGGCATCAAGGCAAGCTATAAAGCCTTGGAAATGATAGAATTATAGAAGTTGAAAAGGCGTATTCCGCAAGGCATTTCACGGAGCAAATTTGAAATGCATTCGCGGTACTTTTTCAAACCGGAGGGACATCAAAAGTGGCAGCTTACTATGAGATATTATTCGGATTGTCAGTCCTGCTGACGTTGATATATATCGCAATTTGGCACAAGCATTTTGATGTGCACATTTCCCTCATCTTTACTCTGATCCCGATCGCGAATCTTGCTTACACGATTCTCGCGCATTCAAGAAATCTCGACACCGCTCTGGCAGCCACGAAGTTTACTTACATCGGCGGATGCTTTTTGACGCTGTTCATTACGCAGAGTATTTTCGGATTGTGCCACATAAAGCTTAAAAGATGGATGAGCGCGCTCATGACGTTCATCTGCCTGGCAAGCTTTTCGCTGGTGCTCTCGATCGGCAATTCACCGATATTTTATAAGACCGTTTCATTCGACATCTATAAGAAAATGGGCGTGCTCACCAAGACATACGGCTGGGGCCATACGCTCACATATGCGGTCATTACTTTATTCGTAATCCTCAACACGATTGTGCTGATTTATAGTCTTGTTAAAAAGAAGGACGTGTCGAATAAAACGAGCATCCTCCTGATGTTCCCGGTTCAGATATCTTTCTTAAGTTATTTCTTAGGAAAGCTCCTGCCTGAAGGTATCGACGTAATGCCTTTGTCCTATGTTTTCGCACAGGGAATATATCTCATTATCGTGCACAGATTATCGCTCTACGACGTAACCGATTTGGGTGTCGACACGCTCGTAAATAAGGGCGATACGGGCTTCATGTCATTCGACTTTGATGACAATTATTTAGGTTCGAACGAGATGGCCCGAAAAGTTTTCCCGATGCTCAACGACATCAACGTCGACTCTTATGCGGGAAGATATATTCAGATTAAAAATACTGCTCTCGCATGGCTCGAAGACTTCAAGAGAGATGAGAGCAAAAACCGCGTTTATTATGAAGTCGGCGATAAGATCTACCTCATTACGATAAGCTATCTCTACGACGGAAAGCACACGGTAGGATATCAGTTTCTTATCACGGACGATACTGATTCGAGAGCTTATATGAAGCTGCTCTCAACCTATAACGACCAGCTGTCTGCTGAGGTCAGTGAGAAGACCGAGCACATTGTGCAGATGCATAACAGGCTGATCCTCGGCATGGCAACCATGGTTGAAAGCCGCGACAACTCCACGGGCGGCCACATCAGACGCACGAGCGACGTCGTAAGGATCCTGATAGACGAGATAAAGAAAGACACTTCAGATAAGAAGAACATGCTGATGCTCTTCGGCCGTGAAGGACTTACGGAAGAGTTCTGCAAGAATGTTATTCAGGCAGCGCCGATGCATGACTTGGGAAAGATCGCAGTCGATGATGCTGTTTTACGCAAGCCCGGCAAGTTCACTGCTGAGGAATATGAGAAGATGAAGGCTCATGCCGCAGAAGGCGCGAGAATTGTTGATTCAATTCTTGAAGGTACCGACAACGAAGAGTTCCACAGAGTTGCAAGAAACGTTGCGCACTACCATCACGAGAGATGGGACGGCTCCGGATATCCGGAAGGACTTAAGGGCGATGACATCCCGATCGAAGCGCGCATCATGGCGATCGCAGACGTTTACGACGCTCTTGTCAGCAAGCGTGTCTACAAGGAAAAGTTCTCGTTTGAAGATGCCGACCGCATCATGATGGAGAGCATGGGCAAACATTTCGACAAGAGGCTTGAGCGCTACTACGTAAATGCAAAACCTCTTCTCGAAGAGTATTATAGAAAAATGGCTGACAGGTAAGACCACTGGTAAAGACCGCTTCAGCCGTGGCCTTGAGGAGGTTTTGGCATGGGCAGTAATATCGAACGCAGCATTCTTTTTCCGAACATAGAAGGAATCAAATATAACAAGCTCGACGACACGTCATTTCACGATCTCGCGCTGGACATCGTCTGCAAAGAGGTCACGAGAGACGCAAGGGAACAGGCGATCGTAACCGAGATCCTTTCACACATGACCGACTGCCCTGAGGTGTCTTCGTACAGGCAGGATGTTTTTGAAGATTTCAAGAACCTTCCCGAGATGCGTGCGCAATTGCTCGATCTTTTCGAGAAGATCGAATTCAACAAAGGCAAGGGCTCCATCAGAAAAGCCGCCGACGAAAAGGAAGGCATCTGGTACCTGATGCACCGCCTCAACGAATACTCCGACTACGTTAAATGCGTCGACGCTTTAAGAATCTGCCTCAGTAACGAGAAGATAAAGTCGGCAGGTTTGAAGGGCTTCAAGGCTTATGTCGATGAACTCTATTCCGCATCGCATTTCGACGAGCTCAAAAAGGATATCGAGACACTGCAGAAGGAGACGGTCGACATCCAGAGCGTGACTGTCGGCATCAACGTAAACAACAATCTCGAAGCCGAGAGCATGGGCCTGATCTCGATCAACAACAAGAAATTCAAGAAGTCGAATATCGTCAGCAATTTCTCCGACGCGCTGTCGAAAGAGGATAAGATCCAGGACGGCAACGACTGGAACGGCGACATGCATTACCGCTACGCCGACGGCTCCAGATCTGTCGGTGCATACCGCATGCTGGATGACTTAATGAAGTTCCAGGCAGTATCTTCCGCACCTTTCGCAACATCGCAGCTGCGACAGAGCACGGTCGCTTCCATCAACGAGGGCGACGGCCTCGGCAACTCGACTTACTACCTGGAGAACATCCTCAACAAGATGCTCGATTCCATGGTAAAGAAGATCAAGAACACGCTCGACAAATATAAGGACGTCGTCATCGGCGGAATTACCGCAGCGATCCCCGAATTTGTTTACTACATCAGGATGGTCGAATTCATCGAGCGCCTCGAAAAGAAGGGCTTTACTTTTTGTAAGGCTTCCTCTGTTGCGGCCGGCGAGTCTTCCATGAAGGCAACGGGTCTTTACAACATGAAGCTCGCTATCAGCATGCCGAATCCCAAAGAGCTTGTAATCAACGATCTTGTCTTTGATAAGGCCCACACGATATACATTCTGACCGGCGCAAACAGGGGCGGTAAGACGACCATCACACAAGCTGTCGGTATGCTCTTTGCTCTCGCGCAGGGTGGCGTTTTCGTGCCTGCATCTTCATTCGAATTTGCGCCTGCCGACTGCATCTATACGCACTTCCCGGCAGACGAGGACAAGACTCTCGATTTAGGCCGCCTTGGTGAAGAGTGCGTGCGCTTCAAGGAGATCTTTAATTTGATTACTCCCACGAGCCTGCTCCTCATGAACGAGACATTCTCTACGACATCTTTTGAAGAGGGTTACTACATAGCATACGATTCCGTGAAGGCCCTGCTCACGAAAGGTCCGCGCACCATCTACAACACGCACATGCATAAGCTCGCAGTTGATGCACCTTTGTATTCAGAGGGTATGCCCGTAAAGGCAGCTTCTCTTATCGTTAAGAGCGAAGGCGGCAACCGTTCGTTCAAGGTTGAGATCGCTCCGCCGGAAGGACTTTCTTATGCTTCCGATATTGCGAAGAAGTATGGAGTTACTTATGACATGCTGACTTCTTCTGATGCCGGTTCCGGCGCTTCCGTTCCCAGTGCTGAATCCGCTCCCGCAGACGAGGCCGACGCATGAACATAATCGATATTACAAGCTGTGACGATAAATCGATAAGCATCTATGTGTCTTCTTCGGAGCCCCAGCTCCGCCACTACAGAGATCCCGACGGCGGCATCTTTATTGCCGAGAGCTGCAAGGTAATTGACCGCGCATTAAACGGCGGCATGAAGCCCGAATCCGTTTTGGTAAGCTCTGCTGTTTTCGATAAGGAAGAAGTCAGGGGGATTCTTGCGCGCGTCGGCGACGTGCCGATCTACCGTGCGCCGACCGACGTAATGGAAGGCATCACCGGATACCATCTTACAGGCGGAATACTCTGCTCCATGACTAGACCTGAGCTTCCTTCGGCAGCTTCTATACTTGATGCAGGTGCTCCGCGTTCGCGAATCGCAGTTTTGGAAAATATAGTTAACCCCACCAACGTCGGCGCGGTATTCAGAAGCGCCGCAGCATTTAACATCGACGCCGTATTGTTAACCGAAGGTACGTGCGATCCTTTGGAGAGAAGGGCAATGCGTGTCGGGATGGGCACGATGTTCCAGCTGCCGTGGACATTCATTAGCCGTGAAGATGTGTGCGGAACTTTGCGTTCTTTGGGATATAAGACAGCTGCTTTGGCTTTGGTCGACGACTCGCTTACTTTGGATGATCCCGTGCTTAAGGACGAGCCGCGCCTTGCCGTGCTGATCGGAAACGAGGGCAACGGTTTGACGGAGTCCACCATTTCGAGCGCGGATTATAAAGTGATAATACCAATGTCCCACGAGGTTGATTCTCTGAATGCGGCCGCCGCAAGCGCCGTGGCATTCTGGGAACTGGCAGGAAGAGACTGAGCAAAAAAAGTCGGGATTTTCGAGAGGTGCATAGGATACTATTAGCTCACGAAGGAGGTGAGCAGATGGACGAACAAAGAGCAGCCGTACGCAAGATGCAGGATTACATAAGCGAGCATATCAGTGAAGATATCGATATCGCCGATCTTGCGAAAGCAGCTTCGTTCTCACCATGGTACGCAAGAAGACTCTTCATTAAGCATCTCGGCATGACACCGGCCGTTTATATCAGGCGCCTTAAACTGTCGAAGTCAGCTTTGAGACTGCGTGACGAAGATTGTCAGATCCTTGACGTTGCCATGGACATGGGATTCGGAAGTGTCGACGGATATCAGCGCGCGTTCAGACGTGAATTCGGCGTTAATCCGAAAGAGTACTCCACAAGTCCGGTCCCCATCTGGCTCTTTACTCCCAGTTTCATCATCGAAAACGAAAGGACTGTGAGCACCATGAGTGATATTAGAAACGTATTTATCCAGGTAGTCGAAAAGCCTGCAAGAAAGGTCATCATCAAGAGAGGCGTTAAAGCCACGGAGTATTGGAGCTACTGCAAGGAAGTCGGATGTGACGTATGGGGACTTCTTACGAGCATCAAGTCGATCAGCGGCGAGCCCGTCTGCCTCTGGCTCCCGGAGCACCTCCGCAAACCCGTGACAAACGAGTATGTTCAGGGCGTTGAAGTCGAGACTGATTATTCAGGAACTGTACCTGACGGCTTTGAAGTGATCGATCTGCCCGCTTCTACTTATCTGCTTTTCAGAGGCGAGCCCTTCGCTGAAGAGAAGTACGAGTCTGCGATCGGCGAGATCTGGGAAGCCGAGAAGAAGTACAATCCCGAATTCATCGGCTACACCTGGGATGACAAGAATCCCCGCATTCAGCTTGAGCCTGTCGGCACTAGAGGATATATAGAGCTTGTACCGGTAAAGAAGATCGGTTGAGGATAGTGGGAATATAAAAAAGTGGGTCTGTCTCGTTGTGAGGCAGACCTTTTTTGTGTTGGGTTCTCGGCAAAAAGTGAAAATGCAGTCAAGGATGTTGTCGGAAAACCCTGTTTTAGGGGTGTTTACGACACAAAATCGGCGAAAACGTGTCTGTAAGTCCTAAAAACGGGGCGTTTCAGACAACATCGGCGAAAACTTAAATGCTCCAGTTCTCTCTCGGAGGATCGTTGATCACGATGAAGACGTCCTTGGGGTCGATGGAGAGCGCACCGTTAAGGCGCTCCTTTATAGCAGCAATAGCGCTCTGCTTCTGATCAGCAGTACGGCCGGGGAAGATCGTGAGTTCGATTATCATGAAGTTATCCGACTTGAAGTCCGGGAATTCGAAGTCAGCCTTGTCGTACTCGATGATGCGCTGGAATCTGTCCCAGTCTTCAATGCCCAAAGAGTCCGCGAGTCCGTTATGAACACTATCGAGGATACTCTTCTTATATTCACTACTCTTGCCTTTGAGCATTTCGATCTTTACCAACGGCATGTATCTCACCTTCCTATTTCCCGATCTGCGTCAATTATAGCAAATATAAGGCCCCCGCTTCTCAGAGTAAAGCAGGGGCCTGATTTCAGTTAGGAACTGAAAAGGAGGGCTTAGTTAGGATGCAGATCCCGTGACGTGCTTCAAGCAGCTTAGTAGGAAATGGTTCCGACGACGGGCTGCAGGTAGTAGTCAGAGCCGGAGGTGACGGGTTCGTAGCGGGTGCCGGAGTAGGTGTCGCTCCAGCCGTTGTCTGCGTAGTAGACGTCGCCTGTCTGGGTGTCGTAAACGCGCTCTCTGCCGAGTGTTGCGTCACTGTATTCCTGTGAGGAGATGTCGCTTACGTGGTTGCTTCTTTCCCAGCTGTCCATGATCATGTCGCTTGTCTGGTTTGCGTTGTACATGATGTAGTTGGATGTCTGGAAAGTCTGCTGCCAGACGATGTTGCGGTCAGTGTAGTAAGCGTCGGTGAATTCGAGCGATGCGTAGATCTGGAGCATTACTCCGAGCCAGTCGGTGAAGTCCTCGACGGGGAGCATTATGCATGTCGTGCCGGCTGCGAGATCCCAGTCCATCTGCTGATAGTACATGGGGGTGTCGACCAAAGAGGATGTGAAGATGCCTTCGTATTGGCGGCCGTTGTTCATGTCCTTGATGTTGGCCTGGAGGAAATAGTCGCCGTAACCGTTTTCGCCGAGAGTATCGATGAGCTCGAAATCAGTGTATCCGAAGCGGTCGCCGGAGTTCTCGAAAAGTGAGAGTGCGGTTGCTTCAGGGCTGATGTAGCCGTATTCGGTCGTCTCAAAACCGTAGGAGGCAGTTACGTCCATCCAGTATTCGAAGTTCTCTTCGGAGGGGTAGCTTACGAACGAGGTGCCGAAGTAGAAGAACTTCTCGGCGTAGTTGTCGTAAACGACGACCTCATAGCTGATTACGTCGTAGTCGTGATAGAAAACCGTCCAGCCTTCAGGGACATTGATCTTGAAGTAGCCGACGGGTGATTCGTATGTTGTCCAGTTGATGCTGGCGTTTTCGGTGGGCTTAATCTGGACCGGAGCTTCGGTCGGAACGGGAGAAGGAGTGGGAGTCGGATCCTTGCGCTCTGTTGTCTCGCGGGTTGCGCGGGTGGGCTCGGTATCGTCGTCGTCATCATCGTCATCGTCGTCACGGACTCTCTCGGGCTTGGAATCGTCGTTGGAGCTTCTTCCGCTGCCTTTTTTCGATGAGCTGCTGCATGCGGAAAATGAAGTCAATGCAAGACAAAGAGCCAGAATTAAAGCGATCTTTTTCTTCATAGTGTCACCTTCTTCGCACAAAATTTATAACTTTAGATTAGCAAGCACCTGTGAAGACGGTATTTATCAGGATTGAAGATTGTGTTACCCGGGAGTTAACAAAGAATATTAAATATATTTATATGATGAATGTGCTATAATTGGCGCGGCAAAAACGATTAGAGGTGTTTTAAGATGGCACTGCCCAAAGATCCGTTCATGCTTTTGAGCTACATAAACACGCAGCTGAGGGACAACTTTTCGAGCTTGTCTGAGCTTGCGAAATCTCCTGGCGAGGATGAGGAACAGATCAGGACAACACTTGCGGGTGCAGGATTCATCTACGACGAAGAACTCAACCGGTTTGTCACCAAAGAATAATTTAAACAAAGGAGAATATTATGAAACGCAGACCTGTAGTACTTATGGTTCTTGACGGATTCGGACTTTCCGACAACAAGGAATACAATGCCATCGAAATGGCAAAGACTCCCGTTATCGACAAGCTCATGGCTGAGTGCCCTTATGTTAAGGGTTACGCATCAGGCCTCGCTGTCGGACTTCCCGACGGTCAGATGGGCAACTCTGAGGTAGGACACATGAACATCGGTTCAGGCAGAATCATCTACCAGGACCTCACACTCATCACAAAGTACATTGAGGACGGCGTCTTCTTCAAGAACGAAGACCTCCTCCGCGCTATCAACAACTGCAAAGAGAAGAATTCAGACCTTCACGTCTGGGGTCTCCTTTCTGACGGCGGCGTTCACTCACACAACACACACCTTTATGCAATCCTTGAGCTCTGCAAGAAGGAAGGCTTCGACAGAGTTTATGTTCATCCTTTCTTCGACGGACGTGACACACCTCCGGCATCAGGTAAGGATTACCTCCAGGCTCTTGTAGACAAGATGGCTGAGATCGGCGTAGGTAAGGTTGCTTCAATGTCCGGCCGTTACTATGCAATGGACAGAGACAACAACTGGGACAGAATCCAGACAGCTTACGATTCACTCGTACTTGGCGAAGGCGTTAAGGCTACAGATCCCGTTCAGGCTATGCAGGATTCTTACGACGGCGGCGTAACAGACGAGTTCGTTCTTCCTACAGTTATCGTTGATGCTGAGGGCAAGCCCGTTAGCGTTGTTAAGCCTAACGACTCCATCATCTTCTTCAACTTCCGTCCTGACCGTGCAAGAGAGATCACAAAGGCTTTCTGCTACAGTGACGAAGATATCGCTGCACAGGACGGCGACGCTTCCGATACAAAGTGCATCAAGTATCTTAAGAGAGCTAACGGCTTCATGCCTCTCACATATGTATGCTTCAAGGATTACGATGAGCTCATCCCTAACAAGTTTGTTGCTTTCAAGAAGGAAGAGATCAAGAACACTCTTGGTGAGTATCTCGCAGCAAACGGCCTCAAGCAGCTCCGTATCGCTGAGACAGAGAAGTATGCTCACGTTACATTCTTCTTCAACGGCGGTATCGAAGAGCCCAACAAGGATGAGGACCGTACACTCGTTCCTTCACCCGCAGTTGCTACTTACGACTTGAAGCCTGAGATGAGCGCTCCCGAAGTTTCCGAGAAGCTCGACGCAGCAATCTGCTCAGACAAGTATGATGTAGTAATCATCAACTTCGCTAACCCTGACATGGTCGGCCACACAGGTGTTCTCGAGGCAGCCATCAAGGCAGTTGAGAGAGTTGATGCTTGCGTAGGCGGCGCTGTTGAAGCAGTTAAGAAGATGGACGGCGTTCTCTTCATCTGTGCTGACCACGGCAACGCTGAGCAGATGATGAACCTCGAGACAATGCAGCCTCACACTGCACACACAACGAACCCCGTTCCGTTCATCCTCTACAACTATGATCCCGAGTACACACTCCGTGAGGGCGGCCGCCTCTGCGACATCGCTCCCACACTCCTTGAGATCATGGGACTTCCTCAGCCTGCTGAAATGACAGGTGAGTCACTTCTTATTAAGAAGTAATCCTTTATAGAAAATCGAAAAGAATTATCAGGGCTGTCTCTTAAATGAGGCAGCCCTTCGTTTTATGCTTTATAATATATATAAGTTTTCTTTGATAAGCCGTTGATGTTTATGGGGGTAATATGGCTGAACAGAAAGCAAAACTAAGCAAGCTGTGTCTGACGGGATTTCTGCTTTCGATCCTGGCTCCTTTTGTGCTGATAATATTCAAAAAGTTTTCAACGAGTTTAGGCCATGGAGGCTATTGGATTCTTCTCGGCCTTATAATCTGCCTGCCGTTTATCGGAATGATCTTATCCACTGTGGGACTTGCCACTGCCAGAAATAAAGGTCGGAAGGGCAAGGGATTCGGCATAGCGGGAATCATTCTGCCGAATGTTTATACTGCAATGGTTGTCATACTAATCGTTGCTGCCTTTTCCAAGATGGGAGAGATTAATAAAGCCCAGAAGGAAAGAGAACAAAACAGTGATGTGTATGGTATGACTGGAGGCGTCACTCATGTAAATACCCAATATAGTGTCGACAGGTACATGATCCCCCGCGATTTTGATCTTGCTTCTTTTGATGCACCCATAAGTGAAGCAGAGCTCAGATCATATGCCGAGAATAAGCTCGATGAAGTAACGGATATTAATTCCGTACGGGCCATAGGAACTTATCAGAATTATAGATTTATTATTGTCAGAAGTGACCGGTTTGAAAAATGGGTTGAAGATGATCCTCTGGCGTTTTTTAACTATTCGTGGGAAGGATATTACGTTGTTTGTTACGAATACACTTGGGAGTTTATGGGCGGGGCAACCGCTACTATCGAAGTGTATAAGGATCCGTTAGACAGATTCGTAATCGTCACAGGCTGCAAAGACAATAAGGTCATTACGGATTTCTTCTGATCATCCCTTCTTAAATGCCATCGTTATCGTGTCGGATCCCAGAAGCTTCTTGGCATCGGGATCGTTGACTGGTGATGTGACTGTGATCACGCCGTAGTTGTCGATGGTGCCGGTCATGGTGTCGGTAGCAGACTTCAGCGTGACAACGTTGTCGTTGAGCGTGAAGGTGCCGGAGCTCTCAAGGCCTGATGTGTTGACTGTCTCAAGGCTTGAAGTTACCTGGGCCAGGACCTGTGCTCTCATGTCGGCATAGTCCTTGTAGCCGGCGATCTTTGCGAGTGCGTCGAGGCCGTAGGTCGATGTGGTGCCGAGCATGTTCATTATTATCTTGTCGATATTTGTCTCAACGAATGTCTTGATGTTTGCAACGAAAGCATCGCGGTCGACCGTTACTTCGTACTGGCCGTTCTTGAGCGTGAGCGTTGTCGTGATGTAGATGCGGCCTTCAAGATCGGAGGGCATCGAAATGCTGAATTCCTTGGCTACATATGCAACGAACTTGTCGGTGATATCGACCGTGGAAGTGTATGTGCCGTCGATGTTCTTGAGATTGATCGTGAATTTCTTGTAGGCGAGGAAGGCCGTGAATTCCGGGGAGTCGAGGTTTGTGATGAACCAGTCCGGGCCGTTGCGGACGAGCTCGCAAGTGTAGGAATAAGTGACAGTATCACATGCAGCCACTGCTTCTGTGATGTCGCTGATCTTGCTGAACTGCTTGCCTGCGAGGGTGCCGAAATCAGCCATGGTGATGCGGATCACGACAGAGCCGCTCTTGCCGTCGATAGTGAGTGTGGATTCGTCGATCTCATAGACCATCGTGCTTCTGACGGCGTCGCGGAATGCGATCTCTTCTTCGGTTGGATCTCCGTCAACATCGAAAAGCTGACCTACATAAGATGTAATGTCGGGTGAGCCGGAATTCTTATCTGAAACTGCATATAAGGCAGCAACGCCGGGCTCGTCTTCAACGACTGCTTTGGCGACGAGTTTTGCGGTGTCGATGAGGGTGCCTTTGCCGATGGGTGGCATCTTGGATAAGAATGAGTAGATGTCCTGGAATTCGGCTGAATTGAAGTTGGTTATGTACCATTCTTTTTCCACTCTGGCAAGTTCTGCTGTGACGGTGATGGTTCTTTTCGCGCAGTTGGGAACTGCATCTGCGAGAGCCTGGGCGTCTTTATAGTCGCCGTCCATGAGGGCCTCATGATCAGCCATTGTGAAGGTTATCACGACAGAGGCCGTGTCCTTATCAATCTGGACGGATGAGCTGTCTACTTCGTAGGTGATGGATTTCATCATCTGCGCTGCGTAAAGACACTCTTCGTCGTCGTAGTTTGCGATGTCGAGAGTGTTCTTGAATGAGGCTTTGAATTCGCGGTCGAGGCCGTCGGTCTTGCGTAATATGTCAGATGAATCGCCGAGCGTTATGGACTTTGCAAAAGCATTTGCCGCATCAACTACCTTGTTCTTCTGGAAGAGCGAGCACGAGCATAAAACGGGGAGAAGTGCCACCATTGTTACTGCCGCGAAAATCCTTGCAAATGACTTGTTCATAAATCGATCCTTCAATCCATCCTTAATAATCTATATAGTCCTACATTACTTGGCACAGAGTGTTGCGTCAAGGTTAATATACTGTAAATCTTGGGTAAGAACGGGCTCTTGGACGGCTTGAATCATTGAATTTTGTTCCGCATTTTTGTAAAATTTTGTTTAGAAACTAACGGCCGTTGGCCGCTCAAATAAACCGGGAGGAATGCCTTATGGAAAAGAAGAGACTGATAACCAGAAGCGATTTTGACGGACTTGTTTGCGCAATGCTCCTCAAAGAGTTGGATATCATCGGTGAGATCAAGTTTGTTCACCCCAAGGATGTACAGGACGGCAAAGTTGATATTACCGAGAACGACATCACGACAAACCTTCCGTTCGATCCGAGAGTAGGTCTCGCTTTTGACCACCATGAGAGTGAGCTCATCAGAACTGACCATGAGGCTTTCGGCGACAAGTACATCTGCATCTGCGAGAAGTCCGCTGCAAGAGTTGTTTATAACTACTATGGCGGCGCTGATACTTTCAAGACAGTTACCGAAGAGATCATGGTTGCCGTAGATAAGGGCGACTCCGCTGACTTTACGGTCGATGAGATCCTCAATCCTAATGACTGGGTTCTCATGAACTTCATCATGGACGCAAGAACAGGTCTCGGCCGTTTCCACGATTTCAGGATCTCAAACTACCAGCTCATGATGGAACTCATCGATTACTGCACAAACCATACCATTAAGGAAGTGCTTGAACTTCCCGACGTTAAGGAACGTACAGAGCTTTACTTCGAGCAGCAGGAACTTTTCAAGAAGCAGCTCGAGGAGAACGTTAAGATCCATGATAAGGTTGCAGTCCTTGACTTAAGACCTCTTGAGACGATCTATGCAGGCAACAGATTCATGATCTATGCTATGTGGCCTGAGGTAGAGATG
>X410_Impala__coassemble_68_pt1 | contig 20979 bp, 26 predicted proteins | sample X410_Impala__metabat2_low_PE_001 | metagenome-assembled genome bin X410_Impala | reverse complement strand
AATACAAGAGGTCTGTCTCTTTTTTATGGTTTACACAAGAATTGGGATTGATCCACTTTTTATGAAATCGGAAAGTGTCCGAAGTGTAATGCAGATGTAGATATTTATAATGGTTATGCATAACACTGATATTTAAAACATGCATAAGTGTGGATATGGCACTAAGTTGTAAGAGCCGCGGATTGATATCCGCGGCTTTGTTATATCCCATGGTGTCCATGGACCAATTGGTATACTTAATACTTGTATAGACAACTAAATCATGAATAATATTTACTAGTGAGTCTTGATCCGATTGCAGCTATAATATTTTATAGCAAGTAAGATTAACGGAGGAACAGATGGGCCGAAGTGCCGTGTTTTATAAAATTCTAGGCCAGTTTTGGATCGTGGTGCCATGTACGATCTTTGTGATCTCATATGGGATATACAACAGAGAGTTCCCCGGCCTTGACCCGGCAAATGCAACCATTTACTTAGTGGCAGGATTATTGATCATTCCGAGCTATATACAGGCTCCCAGGACGTATGCACTGTCGGAACTCCGCCGTTACGGCGCATCAGAAATGCCTGTATTCAGCAGAAAGTATACCTATAAAAGAGACGGCAGCAATTTTACCTGGGCCGGTACTGACGAGAAGTGTTTCCGCATAGCATTTTCTGCTTCGGAACAGGGTACGAAAAACGGACAGGAAGTCTTAAAGGTCATGAAGAGCAAGCCGTGGATCATATGGCTTCAACCGGGCGTATGGCTTGCAATATATACAGCTATTCTCGTACTGAATATCTTTTTGGATAATGCCGTATCTTCGTTTTTCGCCGGCATGGGTACCGGTGCGGAAATTACCACGTTAAGAGAAATAGTATTCTATACACCGTGTGTTTTGGCTTTATTATGTCCGATCTTAAGTTTTATCTTTGTCATTGTCAGGGATAACATTCTCTATGAATGCGCCGTAAAATTGGCAAATGAGATCGAGGAAGATCTGACTGCAAAAGCAGGCTCTCCCATGAAGTGTTATCGCAAAGTCTGCCCTAACTGCGGTGCCGTCTCAACATCATCACTTAAGCACTGCAACAGCTGCGGAACATCTCTTGAAGTCCTGGACAGCACCATGGGCCTGGGTACATTAAAATTTTATAGAGACGACGAGCTTTAGATTTTCTTAAGCATAACTTAACTGTTATACTTGCATGTGGATTTCATATGAATGGGGGATAAGTGGAGTGAATCACAAAAGGATCACGGCTCTTTTAATGAGCCTTGTAATGCTGTTTCCGCTGTCAGGATGCCAGATCGTGGATAATGTTGCCAAGAGCATAAAAGATGACCCGAAGAATGATGAGAAAGAATATGCGGAACAGGTTTTCGAATATCTGAAGAATGAGGATATCGACAGTCTGTGTGAACTGTTCGCTCCGGAAGTAAGTGTCGAACACAGTCTCGAAAGCGAGTGGAAGTATTTTTTCGATCATGTGGACGGGAACATCGTCTCTTACAAAGGCATCAAATATCCGGGCGAAGGAATTCGAAAAGATAAGGACGGCGAAGTCTCTGAATCACATATATCGGTCAATTATTCCGGAGTCAAAACAGATAACGGGACTGTATATGAGGAGTTCGGATATTATCACGTGAAGGTCAACGGGGATGATCCTGATTCTGTGGGACTTATCGTATTTACCATGCAAGATCCTGATACCGACAAATGGATAACGGTCGGCGGCGAACCAGGATGATAGACGGATATATCCGGAAAGAACGCCTGTTACTATAGAATCATCACCGGCTTTACAAATGCGATAAGAAATCCAAGATTCTCGAATTGATATCGTCTATCTGTTCACCGACGAAATGCGGACGGTGACCGCCGCCCATTACCTTATAGACACTGGCTGAAGGAACTTTTTCTAAAAGCTCTTCAACAGTTCCAAACGGATCGTTTTCTCCATTGATAAAAAAGGCAGGGCACACTATTTTCTGCCATTCGTCATCAGTAAGATCGGGATGCTGCTGCCAGTCAACAACAGTGTTCCTTAAATAGGTCTGCCAGTCGCCCCTGTGAGCCTCATAATGCCTGACCTTCATGTCTTCAATGAAATCTGTTGCACCGGCCTTAATGAGATTCTCAGGCAGCATGTCAGAGGCGCCCTCAGGCCTTGCGTGAGCGGCACCTCCAATCGTTACGAGACTCTTTACCTTATCCGGGTATTTCGAAGCCATATAACACCCTACATAGGCACCACAGCTGTAGCCTATTAAGTGTGCTTTTTCGATCCCGAGCTTGTCCAGGAACAGAGCCATGTCATCTGCGACCATACGGCTGTTCCACGTAAGGTCATCACATATCGTTCTTCCGTGACCGCGAAAATCAGGAAACAGGCATCTGTAATGTCCTGAAAAGGGGAGGATCTGCCCTGAGAAGGCCAGAAGTCCTCTGCTGAAGTGGCTGTGAAGAAATAGTACTGTATCGCCTCTGCCAAATTCTTCGTAGTATAGTTTCAGTCCGTTTAATTCTGCGTATGGCATAAGTTGCCTGCCCCTTTTGATTCACGAATTATAAGCTCTTCATCGGTTCGCCCCAGGAGCCCAGATCACGTCCGTCCGTACTTACATAATGCTGTTCGCCGCCGGCAAGAACCTGCTTTACAGACTTAAATCTCTCGATAAAAGGAACATCCTTATTTGTCAGGTCTTCTCTCATTGTCTCGCCCATGATCTTACACAAGTAAACATCGCATTTGTTGTCAAAGCTGATCTCCTTGAAAACCTTAAGTTCCATGCTTACGGGACTCTCGGCAATCGTAGGGACATCAAGGACAACGCCTTTCTCGATCGTGGGACTGAAGCGCAATTTGTCTTTGTGTTCTCTGCCTCCGACGATTCCGTAGTAATCGGCCAAAGGAAGCAATTCTTCAGTTACCAGATTAGCGGAAAACACGCCGTTCTTACGGATAAGATCTTTTGTAAGTTTCTCGCCGCCGATGCAGGCCATTACGCCCATTCCGTCGCCTTCGCCGTTTAAGTCCGGAGCGTTAAGATAACTGAACCAGCAGAACAGGCCGAAATTAGGAGTTCCGTCCTCTCTGTATGTGCCATATAAGAAAAGCTGCTGCGGGCAAAAATCGTTCCAGTTTTTTACTTGTACTTTTTTCATGTTATTCTTCCTTTCACTTTCGGGAACTGCGTTCTGACTGTTCGAGATTAAATAGGATACGGTCAAGATATTTATCTATTTCCAGTACTTCTTTTTCCGTAAATCCTTCATAGAAGACAGCGTTCATCTTCTGTGATACTTCGTCATACTTTCCCTGAAGTTCACGTGCTCTATCAGTCAGGACTATCAGGGATTGTCTTTTGTCTGATTCGGCTGCTTTTCGACAGATCAGGCCCGATTCTTCCATGCGGCCCAGCATTACGGTAAGCGTATTCTTGGCAAGTCCCGTTTTCTGCGAGAGTTCTACGATAGGGACTTCATCCTTCTGCCACAGAACGTAAAGGATCCGTCCCTGAGGACCGTTGAATTCCTCTACGCCGCTATCCTGCAGAAGACGCTGGAAAATGCGTGACTGCACCTGCTTGATCTGAGATATAAGAAAGCCTGTTCTTGATTCCATATATCCTCCGGAGAATATTAGAATTAAGCAAATGGTACTATATAGAACTATCTCGGTCAAGGTTCTATATAGAACTTTTTAGGGTCGAAGTTGAGTTATATAACGCCTCAAAGACTTACAGGGAAGGATGCCGTCAGCGATGAGTTCCAAAGGAGATTTCATTTGTAAGTATGACTGATCGCCTGCTGACAGGAATGCTATAATGATTTAGTTAAAGTAGCATTAAGGGATTAGATTTTTAGCGCTAAAGGATGATATTTATGAGAAAAAACAGAGCCGGAATCAAGATCTGCACCGTCACGCTTATGGCATTGGCTGTTGTTATGGCAGGCGGATGTTCGATATTGGATAGAATTGAAAACAGATGGAAGTTTGACAGCGAAGAAGTGGCCGGGCTGATAGTGGATAAGGATGCCGATGGCCTCTATGAACTCCTGGCTCCTAATATGCTTGAAGAGACCGATCTGACCGAAGATGATCTGCAGGAGTTTCTCGATAAGTGTGATATCGAGAATACTTCGTCCAAAGACATGGAAAGATATACTGAATATAAATTCCTGGGTGATCCGCTCGATCCTGAAGGGAATCATTACAGACCGGACGGAAACAAATTTGATTACACGATGTACTACGTAAACGATGACGGTGCCCGTATTTTTATGACAGGTATTCTCTACGATATCAAAGACAAAGATAATGTCGGTATCTACTACATAGAGTATTTGGAAAAGGATCCTGAAACCGGAAAATATAAGACTGTGGAAGAATTTGGGGAGAGAGCCGACTGACGCTTTATAATGTCAGAGATCCTGTCCGTGATATAATACCTTGAACTAATCGCCCGGGAATATTCCACGGGACTTTGAACGGAGAATCGAAGAATGCTTGATCAGTTTTCCAGAACGCGGTTATTGCTTGGTCATGAAGGCATGGATAAGCTTAAGAATGCTCGTGTTGCCGTGTTCGGCATCGGAGGCGTCGGAGGATATGCCGTGGAGGCTTTGGCCAGGAGCGGCGTAGGTGCTCTGGACCTGATAGACGATGACAAAGTGTGTCTTACTAATATTAACCGTCAGATAATAGCAACCAGAAAGAGCATCGGAAAATACAAGGTCGACGTCGCGGAAGAAAGAATCCACGATATTAATCCTGACTGCACAGTGCGTACATACAAGACGTTCTACATGCCTGATACCGCAGATCAGTTCAACTTCGCTGAATACGATTATGTGATCGATGCCATCGACACCGTTACGGGAAAACTCGAGCTCGTTATGCAGGCCGACAAAACGGGCACACCCATAATAAGCAGCATGGGAGCAGGCAATAAACTCGATCCTACTGCTTTTGAAGTAGCTGATATCTACAAGACTTCGATCTGTCCTTTGGCAAAAGTTATGCGCCGCGAATGCAGGAAGAGAGGCATCAAATCCCTTAAGGTCGTTTACTCAAAGGAAGAGCCTACGCGCCCGATTGAGGACATGTCGATAAGCTGCAGGACGAACTGCATCTGTCCGCCCGGCGCCCAGCGAAAATGCACTGAGAGAAGGGATATCCCCGGTTCAACTGCATTTGTTCCGTCCGTTGTAGGACTTATAATCGCAGGCGAGGTCATTAAGGATCTGACAGGATTCGGTTCATAAGAATCCTTATACTTAAAAGTTAACGAAAATGGTTTTAAGATCCAAAAAGAATGACAACGTATATCATGTATTAAGTGATAAGATCGTTGTTCAGTCAGGTTCAGATAAAAAGGAAATCCCGTTGCCGGCATGCTGAATAAAGAGCAGAAAGATTTATATGAAAAGTCAGGTGCGAAGAACGACTGGGTCGTCGGACTTGTTTTCATGTTCATTTTCCTTGCCATCGCAGGAATCAATATATTCTGCCGTTATAACGACAACCGCAAGCTCGAGAAAATGGACCATGCCCCGGGCGTTGTAACTTCAAGACAAACTACTGAGAGCTGGATCGGCAGCAAAAGACTTATCAGTGATTCGATCACTGTCGAATATACTCCCGAAGGATCTGATACGACGTGTTATTTCAGGGATTCGGACGGACCTTATGAGTTTATCCACGAAGGAGACACGTTAGTTGTCTACTATGAGAAAAGTCATCCTGATGAAGCTATAATCTCGAAAACCGACTGGCTCACGGGCAAGAACGTCAAGGCGGAAGTAAATTACGAAGCAGCATTAATAGTGTCGGTTTTTCCTTTTGGTATCGGATTGTTTTTCTTTGCCGAAGAATTGGCAGTCAGGAAGAATATCAGAAAAGGCAAGTTTAAGCTTAAGAAAAGTGACGGGCTTTATCCTGACGAGAATCTGCATGAACTCGCACGTATGAGCAACTACAAAAGATCTTGGACCGGAGCCTGGGTCGGCATGTCGCTGCTTTATGTGCTCTTCATGATTATTGGTATTGCCGCGATATCCGCTTATTTAACTTCAACGGAGAGTGGAAATGAAGCAGCTCTTCCTGTAGGGATATTTTTTATCATCATGGCGCAGGGAGCTCCTTTTATGATCTTCTTTACAGCGAGCTTTGTTCTTGGCAAGAAAAGGAACTTTATAAAAGGTTTTATGTCAGATGATGCCACGCGCATTTATATAGACCGCCAAAAGGCCGCAAATGTCTTATGGAAACATGTAAAACACTTTATGGAGGCTGAGACCATAGGGAGCAGATATAAGTACGATTATTCCAGGCTCTGGCTCGAAAAGTATGAAGACAAACTCGAGAAGTTCAAAGAAGATGCATAGTGTATTTATGTTAGAATGTCCCTAAAAAAATTGCGGGGGATAAATATGAAAAAGGCAAAGAAGTTACTATTGCAGGCCGCCTCATTGATAATGGCAGCAGTCATGTTTACAGGCTGCTATTATCCGTTAACGAGTAAGCAGAAAGGCTGGATTAGCCAGATCGAGAAGTACTATCCTGACGATACATTCACATACGTGGGACACAGCACGGTATCCATGGGAGTCACAAGCCCTTCCTGCATAAGCCTTGAGTCAGAGAACTTCCCTCACGTTGATGTTCAGATCTATGAGGTCGACGGAAAACTTTACAGCAATTATCCCCTTTACTATCATGAGGAAGCTGTCACGGAATACTTCTCTGATCTGATAATTTCATGTTTCGGATGTGATTACGTAGAGCTCGAGATGACCGACACGGCTGATAAGCCCCTAAAATATGTGAGCGACGAAAAGTACATTGAAAAATATGCCATCCATCATTATATTGCATACGTGTACTATGAAGACGGTCACGCTTATCCCGATGAATATAAGATCGAGGAGATGGCACTTGATTATTTCCGTCATATAACCACAGATAATGACGGACAAGGAAATGAGTTCAGACTGTGTTTCGTCCGTCCGGGCGGCTCAAAAAAACATAATGATCCGGACATGGATTATAGGTTTGGTTTGCACGATGGTGTTGCATCTCTTTACAACGAAAAAGAGAAATCTTATGTATTCAAAGGACCGCTGGAAGATCTTATATAAAGTCGTATTCTTCTTCACCCTGTTCACAGCAAAGGAATCGGATACGCAGCCTGGTGTGAAGTCGAGAGAATGCGGTAAGCATCTATGAAAAGTATTTGAAATTGCAGAAAAAATATAAAAGGGCATATTCGTCCATAAACTCAAACCCTCCTGTAATAATTGCACATATGCCCGAAGCGTTACGTTGAAGAGCATGGATATTAATAATCCGTTAAAGAAATCTTGAACAATTTAGAGTAAAATATTGTTATTTAAAGGATCAAGGAGGATAGATTCATGGCATTCAAAAGAGCACTTTGGCACAGCGGACTTACCTACAAGCTGACATGCAATAAGTGTCAGACTGTTATCCAGTACACAGATGATAAACTGGATTTCAGGCCCTGGTATGCAGATGGCTTTGTGTACTGTCCCAAGTGCCGCACACCGCTTCGTCACAGTGAGTCTTTTGCAATCGATGCGGACGGCAACTACATCAACACAGCACCAGCAGCTGCACCTGCACCCGCGCCGGCTGTCGCAGCAGAGCCCGTGGCAGCAGCACCTATTGCAGAAGGTGCCACAGCTTACTGCAAGAACTGCGGCCGTCCATACACCGTAGGAGATTCGCATTTCTGTAATGGCTGCGGCGCAAAGCTCGACTGACAGTAAGCAGATCTTAGACGGATCACAGACCCGGAATGCATCGCATTTCGGGTTTTTGTTACAACTAAAATGTGGTGTCGCAACAAATTCCGTTTTTTTACTGTATATAGGGTATCTGATAACAATCGTAGGGGGATTGTGTTATGAAGAGGAAAGACATCACCGCTATAGTTATTGCTGCCTGCATAGGAGCTTTTGTTCTCTTTGGCATACCTTTTAGCGCGTGGGTGGCCCTTGTTGTTAAGGATAATACACCAGAAACACCTGCGACTACAGAAACAACTGTTAAGGTCGCACCAACTGTAAACAACGACAAATCCCCAAAAACATACTATTGCAATGAGCCTCTGTGGAGTCTTCTCCCCACGGAGGTCAGATACGAAGAGAGCACCGAAGAGGAGTTCCTGAAGTTTTCACAGGACATAGCAACAGCGATGGGATTTGATCCCGATAATGCGACTATCGATCAGTGGGGAGTAGGACATTTCGGATGTCCCGATGTCCAGGTGTTCAGATCCTGTGATATCCCTTGGGAATACGAATACGAAGGCGATCCTCTGTTTCTGGTCAGTCACGAATATTTGGATGGCGGCGAATTGGATAAGGATACCCGTCGCACATTCTTCTACAGCAAGGATTATAAATTCATCGTTGTATTGAACGGCAGTTATGTCAGATCCTACTGGGGTGAATTATACACTGAAGATTACATCTTGGAGATCTATTACAAGTGTGAGAACCTCCTCGCGAAGGGGAGTTAAGAGATAACGACAAAATAAACCGGATGTTATAATAGCCATAACAGAAGAGGATGATCATGGATAAGCTATACATCACGCACTACTTTTATCCCGGGACAGACCCGTGGAAGAATATAATGCTCCTTCCTGAGGAGGAAGCTTTTCGCAAGGCTAAAGAGCTTGCGGACGCACATCCGGATACTACCAGTTTCGGCCGTTTCGCAGACTTTGAGAACTATTATCCGGCGCGAAAGAAAGCAGATGCTTTTGTGCGTGAGAGGTTTATTAAGTTAGACGGAAAGCCGAAGCTCCCTCATCCCTATTCGTTTACGCTTCTGGAGTGCGAATATCTCAGAGACTGGTTTGACAGCAGCGATAAGATCATTATCGATCTGGATGATGTTCCCGACGATCAGGTCAGTTTCACACTCGGAGACAGCTGTGCTCTGATGATTCACGGAAATGAACCTGTTGTCCTGACTAAGAAAATGCTGTATGAGCGTATCGAGGCATGTAATGGCTCAGTTGACGTTTTCCTTAAAGAATCTCTCGGCAATTACGCATATGTTGAAGTGCAATTGTGGGATAAAATACAGATTCCGGAAAAGGCTTGAAAATAAAGGGTTGCAACTGACGGTTGACAAAGTTCAAGGTCAGGTTGGTGGATTTGTTAAGAGCAGTTTTGCTAATCTCAAGCCATCAAAACCCGGAGGTGATGTAAATGACAATAGCTGACAGAATACAGAGTCTTAGAAAGGCGAAAGGCATGTCCCAGGAGGAACTGGCTGACAAGGTCGGTGTATCAAGGCAGGCCGTTTCTAAGTGGGAAAGTGAACAGGCAACCCCGGATCTCGATAAAGTCGTGATCATGAGCGATATTTTTGAAGTTACTACGGATTATCTTCTTAAAGGGATCGAGCCGGTTAAGTCCGATGATCACAAGACGATGGCTGATGTTATCGATCAGAAGGTACTTACAGAGAAGAACGGCAAGCGCGCGAAAACTGCTCTTAAGTGGTTTCTCATAGGATTCGGTATTTTGCTCGCCATAGATCTCATATCGATGCTGGTTTATTTCCTGGTCAACGGATTCCCCGTCTGATCTGATCCTCAAATAATCTGACACTAAAAACAGCAGCGTTTTCGCTGTTTATATTAATGCGCTCAAAAAAGGAGTTATCCATGAATAAGATAAAAGAATTCATCAAAAACATCAGTCCGTTCAACAACCGGACCGACATGCCGAAATTATTGTATGTCATCAAGGTCATCCTGATCTTCTGGGTATTCAAGTTCGGTTCAGAACTGGTTGGCGAAGGCATAGTCCTGGCGATACACTTTGCCTGCGGTAAGAACCCTCTGCAGGGTGAGATGTTCGGCGATATCACGATTACATTGATCACTTACTACGGATACGGCGTCATGATAGGAATAATAATCCTTCTCTGGAAGTTGTTTCAAAGAAAGACTCTTACAGAACTGGGCTTGGCGAGACCTGGATGGAGCTATTTCGCAGGAGCCGGAGCCGGAACACTTCTTTTGCTTGTTTCAGTTGCTTTGGCAGTTCTTACCGGCACGGTAAGGTATAACGGCGTTTTCCGGAATATCGACACTGCGACGGTATTCCTCATGCTCGGAGCTTTTATTTTTCAAGGTGCCTTTGAAGAGGTGCTCTGCAGAGGTATCGTTCAACAGCTTTTGCAGAAGAAATCCATCCCTGTCGCTGTAGGTGTAAGTACAGCCTTATTTACCATTTCTCACATCGGGAACATGGACTTCAGTGCTCCTGCCATTGCAGTAACGGCAGTTATCAACCTTATCCTGATATCGGTCATTTTCTCGCTTCTTACTATCCGTTTCAAAAGCATCTGGGCAGCCTGCGGCCTGCATACGATATGGAACTATATCCTGTACAGCATCCTGGGGCTCAATCTGAGCGGCAATGATGAGATCAATGCTGCCGTATTTGATATGAGTTCTGTCGGAGACAATATATTAAATGGCGGAAAGTATGGTATCGAAGCAAGTATCATCACAACCGCAGTATTAGGAGCCGCTGCAATCGCACTGATCGTGTTTAACAGACGGAAGCCGGAACGCGGATGATCAAATGCAATAATTATCTTGTCTGAGAGATGACAACTGCTTGCTCTTGATTCTGACAAGGAAAGACAACTTGCACCTTTGAAAAATGACAAAACAAATCGCTCTAACCTTTGAAAAATGACAAAGTCTTTTGCATAATGAAGGCACATGGAGGTGCCGACTGATAATTCTTAGTTGCGATAATCAGCATTTTTTCAGACAGGAGAAAGAGAAGATATGTATTCATTAAAGTCCGAGTCCTATAAAGACTGGTACGCAGAGTGTTTAAATACACTTATTCCTGAATGCTTGGGTGATCTTTCGCGCAAGTACAATTTGCGTTATAAACCTGTTTCTGTTACTGAAATTGCAATGTATAACGAACATTGCTGTCTCATTCTCGGCTTAGATAAACGTGACGGTGTCATCCTGACGACTGATGTTAATGAGAACGGGAAGAGAGTCGAATACAGTACGAATATCTTTTTCCGTGTGAGCATCGACGATTCTGACAAGGAAGGCGTTGATCTTAATGTCCATCACTTTCTCGAAAAGGTACGGAGAGATTTTATAATCCTATCGCGGAATCTGGACAGTAAATGGAGTGATTATCTGCAGGGCGATATGAGCTGGCTTGAGGATTATAAGAAATGCGATTCTTTCTATGAGGATCATTATTATATGGATGAGCGCAACAGGCTCCTTGATGAGATCATTGCCTGGCAGCAGGAGCAAAAAACAGCAGCTGGCTAAAACATCACACATAAGAGCATCGGGGTTGGATATAATACTTGTATGGATGACTTGAATTCTTTTATTCTGACATGGGCGCTTATCTTCGGCATATCTCAGCTGATGGGATTCCTTATTGATCTTATTAAGTGGGCGGTAAGGAGAAAGCATCCTGCCTACATCAGTAAGAGCGAGGATGTAAAATATCCTCAGTATCTCACTGTGAATGTGTGGTCTGACAGTCATTACTCCCATGGTTATAAAGAGATAACGTACATTCGCAAGGAAGATAATAAATACAAGAGGTATATAAAACGAAGCGTAGGCGGATGGATCGGAATTATTCTTCTTTACTTATTTATCCTGGTGTTCATATTCGGTTTACCGGTAGCGGGACTTATCATTGCGCCGAATCACCCGGAAATTAAGTTTCTGTTCGGCTGGTCGCTAATGGTTTTTCTTATGTTCCTGCACAGTTATTTAACAGGAATTGATATCATCGCGAGGAAGGAATTAAACAAGTATCTCAAATTGCAAAGAAACCAGATGTAAACAGAGAGGTGATCTCCCGTGTTTTTGACTGATCAGGAAACAGAAAAAGTCCTTAATACAATAAATGGTAAGGCTCCGGAAGACGAAGTGCTGAAGGATATGAAAGTCTTCTTCAGAAAGACTTTCTCCGTTGAGATACTGGATTACATTACAGACCGCTTAAAAGAGGGAAGGCTCCGTGTTACATTTATGGTATGGGACACGGAGTCTGCATTGCCTTTTACATGTGACTATGAACGCGTATATGAGAACAAAATCAGGGAACAATTCAGCAGGACATGTGCCAAGCATGAACTTAACAAAGAATATTATAACCCGTCGGATTATTTTGCTGTCGTAAGCGAATTTAAGCCTGATGTAGAGCAAAGATTAATGTCTCGCGAGAATACAAAGAAGATAACAGGGATCCTCAAAAAATATCCTGAGGTAAAAAGGCATCATTTCACCGGCCCCACTATCTTCGTCTTTTATGCAACGGATAAGGATATCGCAGCTAATCGCGAAAGTGGGTTAACTCAAAGAATCTATGATGAGGTTCAAACTGTTTTTGATAATGCCGCAGGCATGAGCGGATATAAATTAGGTGATGTGCGCTTCTCGAGCTTGGAAACATTTGAAGGAAAGTATGGTGGTAATTTCCACGGATTTTGGCTTGATCATTAGTATTGATTGGTCAAGAGTTCTTTTCACACACGATATAATGATTTACGAAGGGGTAACCCTTAGATAGGATAATCAACGGTATAATTCACATATCGATTCAGTGATATAAGGGATAATTTCATGAGAACGCGATTAACGGTAGTGGAGTGTTTAATTCTGGTTTTCGGAGTGATATTGAGTATTACCGGAACTGTGAAGGCGGTGAAGTTGTCTACGTCTTATATTCCTTATTTCTGGTTTGCTGTATTGGGTATAGTTTTTGCCGTAGTTTTATTTATTCTCCGCAAGAAAAGATTTACATTCCTTGCGGGAATCGGAATGATCGCTATCTATCTGATCGTTGCAGGATTTGCTTATATCGTCTGCACAGTAAACGCAACCAGAATGAGGCACCTCTTATTCTATGAGGGCAAGATTATTGTCATGACGATAGATGACAAACATTATGTCTGGAATGGTGAGGGTTATTATAATTCATCTGATCTGAAGCCTGTTGATGTGAGAGAACAAAATGCTTTTTTATCTGTTGACGGTGAGGACAAAGAACTGTCATTCGTGTATATGAATCCCGGCGAAGAAGACACGGTCTATTACGAGATCTCCGGACGTAATACAGGTGAATATCTGGTCATGGAGAGAATCGGCGGGTAATCTCACGGCCGTACTAATGCATTTCATCTTTGAGGTTTGCCACTTACCGCATCATAATGATTGAAGCGCTCGGATTATACAGGATTTTTCCGATCATCATCAAATAAAGAGAGATGCATACCCTCTTCGTTTACGATTTCGATATCGCCCTCACATTCCGATAACCTTTCAAAGAACCTTCTCGTATTCTGAATGTTAAATATCTTCATTTGCAGGTGGCTCCTTTCAATGGTTTGGGGTAAAAGTCTTTGCCTTGATTCCGATTACAGTAATGATAAGAACCAGAGGGAAGACACATGCAACGAGAATACCGGCCTTGAGATTGTTATCATTCATTTGTGATGTGAATCCTACCAGCCAGGGACCGAATGAGCCACCGAGATCTCCTGCCATTGCAAGAAGAGCAAACATGGCGGTGCCTCCGGTGGGAAGCCTCCTGGACAGGATACTGATCGTTCCCGGCCACATGATACCGACGGAAAAACCACAGAGAATACACCCAACCAGGCATAGCAGAGGATTAAGAGATAATGCGGACAGAATATAACATGCCAAACATAATGTACCTGAAAAGAGCATGTATTTGGAAAGATCAATTCTGTTGCCATATTTACCGTAGATAACACGGCTTATTCCCATAGTCACTGCAAAAAGGCATGGACCTATTAAATCACCTATTGTCTTGGATAGTCCGAGAGCTGATTCAACAAACGCGGAAGCCCACTGTGCCATGGACATTTCTGCAGCGCCTGCACAAACCATAAGGATTACACCGAGGAAGAACATGGGTGTCTTGAAAAGTGTGTGGATCGTCATACCTTCACCGTCCTCGACGAGTGATTCGATCGGACAGGAAGCGAAGTTATATATGTTGTAAAGCGGGATAAGTGCCCAGATACATGCAAGCCATCTCCAGTTTTCTATTCCGAAGACCGCAAAGAAAACAGTTGACAGCAGGATGACACTTACGCTGCCCCAGCAGTAGAATGAATGGAGAAGACTCATTACGGCTTCCTTATGCTCAAAAGGACAGGCTTCCACGATAGGACTTCCGAGAACCTCAATGAGTCCGCTCCCGATAGCATAAATAATGACACTTATGATTATCCCGGCAAAAGGATCTGGAAGTATTGAGGGTAAAAATGCCAGGCATATCAGACCAGCAGCTGAAGCAGCCTCAGATACGACAACGCAAATACGGTAAACAATCCTGTCTACGAATTTTGCACAAATAATATCCACAATCAGTTGTGTAAAGTAGAATGCTGTTGATACCAATGCAACTTTTCCGAGAGGAATACCCAAGCTTTTGTGAAAAGTTAGAAATAACAGCGGAGCAAAATTCGCCGCAATAGCCTGAGTGATAAAGCCCAAGTAGCATGCAATAAGTGTTTTTCGATACTTGTTGTTATTTGTCATGATATTTTCCTTTGATATAAGAACTGATTCATTTTGCTAATTGAATAATATCGCACCATACATAACAAATCATTGAAATATTTCTCGCTTTTACTGTACAATATCGCAGAAGCACAGCTCTATGGATATAGTTAATTACTTTACAACAGATAACAAAGAATACTGGCTTGCGAAGATCCGCAATTGTGATTGGGGTGCAGGCCAATATCTGTGTGAACTCATTCGCAACGATACTTTTTTCGATATGGTTGGTCAAAACTCGCGTTTATTGATGTTGGTTGACGGAGATGAGCTGATCTCATTTTGCACTCTTGCTGAGATGGATGATATACAACCTACGAAGTTAACTCCGTGGATGGGTTTTGTTTATACATTTCCTGAATACAGAGGTCACAGATACGTGGGGAGGCTTTTCGAAGAGATAGGTAAGATCTTAATAGAGGAAGGATACTCCAAGGTTTATATTTCTATCGATCATGAAGGGTTATACGAGAAGTATGGCTGCACGTTCATGACGGAGGCAAAAGCATTAAGCGGAGACGATTCAAGAATATACGTGAAAGAGTATTGAATCAGCAGTAAAAATGATCGAGGACCTTATAAGAGATGAAAGAAGTTTACTTGTCAATTTGCTGCGATGTTTTTTATGTAGCAGATAAGACTAAAGCAGGAAGCGATTCCTGCTTTTTGTTATAATAGCGTTGTAATAAGTAGTATTACAGTTTGGGGATAAAACAATGAAGAAAACCATATTTATGCCATCTGTGGCTATATTGGCGATGTGTCTTGCCATGACATCTTGTTCGCAGGCTGTCACAGAAGAAGTAGTACCTGCTTCTTTGCCGGAAGAATCCGTAACGGAAACTACAGTTGAACCGTTTGAACCCATTTTAATTACCGAAGATTACGACGGTCCGATATTAGGTTTTGAGAATTGGCATATCGAATATGAAGATCTCTCCTGGGGCAGTATCGCAGCCATAAATGCCTATCTGATCGATGACGATACCGGCAAGAAATTCGCAGCCTATGGCGGGCTTCAGGACGAACTTTGTGCGTATCTTGCAGACCTTAACGGAGACGGAGAACCGGAACTGGTATGCAATGGCGCATGGGGAACCGAGACGGACTTCCGTAACCATACATGCATATACAGATTGAATGACGGCATTATCGAGATAGCATTGCGAGTGCAGTTATTCTCGAATCCCCAGCATATACATGCAAGGATGGCGAATAAGGAGTATCTTGAAAAAGAAAGTGAAGATATGTCGGTCAGCGACAAAAGGATACTTGCTAATGTTATCAGGATTATACCTGCCCAAAGTCTGCCCGAGATCCTCTCTTTGAAGATCACCAACGCAATTACGGACGTTGCTACTATCTCGAAATTGTTCAGAAGAGATACGGTCTCTGCTGATGAGTTGTTGATCGAGATCATAAGCAGGATAGGCGCAATGATATCCAAAATGACCATTGCTATCAGATAAGGAATATCGCTGCGATTAAAATTATCCGCTTTAGTATCTTTCATGAATGTAAAAGGAATCAGGGAGAGCATTCCTATCCCCGCTCCGAGATAAAGAAATCCGGCCATATAAGACGGAGATATCTTCTCCATCAGCAGTTTGGACAAAGGAGTGCTGAGCGCATATAGCAACGCAGCAAGTATGGCATATCGTATGGCTTTTGTGTTATTCATAAACTCAACTTCCTGAACACGGTGTTCAATAAAATGATATAATCAACTACGAAGGCAGAACAATAATCAGAAACCGCGTAATGTCCGATACTGAACAAAAACGCGAAAATGTACGGGAAGTGATCACGGCATGGATAGAAGAATGCAAAAGACCAGATCAGCTATATACGACGCTTTGACGAAACTGCTTCGGAAAAACCGCTTCGAAGATATTACGGTTCAGCAGATAATAGACGAGGCGAACATCGGCAGGAGCACCTTCTATTCTCATTTCGAGACCAAAGATCAACTTCTGGAAGAGATGTGCAACGAAATGTTCTCGCATGTGTTCTCTGATTCGCTTATGCCGGAGGTAAGTCACGACTTCTCGGATGATCATTCGGATGTAAGAGCATTACTTGAACATATCCTGTGGCATATCAGTGATCACAAGGAAAATATAGGTTCAATAATGAACGGAGAGTCCGAGAAGATCTTTACCGGATATTTCAGTGAATACCTTGAAAGGATGTTTGGAGAGCTGATCACACACATGGATATCGATGTATCAGATGAGTTCAAAAAGCAATTTGTTATCGGAAGCTTCATAAACACTGTAAAATGGTGGATATCGGGAGGCTTAAAGCAGAGTCCGAGCGAAATAATCAATGATTACATTACTTGTTTGCTTGGAGCCAAAGTAGGATAAATTACCAGTAAGATATTCTGACAAAAGGGTTTAATAATGGAAATGCTGATAAAGACAGGTTGGTATGCATTGCTTTTGGCAATGGCCGGAGATATTGTTATATCTCTGGTGTTACCTGTTTTCTATAACGGTTACAGTATGGGTCTTTCCTGCAATCTTAGGCGGTATAGGGCTCTTTTATCTGGTATTTAACATTGGCGCGGTTATAACTTCACGCAAGCTCCAGAAAGAGGGGGCGGATCATCATGTGTCAGGGATTCCTTTCTTGGGTGGCATCCATATTCTAATTGCTGGTCTGATCAGCCCGATAAAATGGCTTGCTCTGCTATGTGTTCTGGACTATACCTTCTGGAGTTTTCTTTATGCGGTGTTCTTCGTAGGTATCTTTAAGAAGGACAAAGATACAGAAGAGAAATGAATAGGGCTTGCGTTACGATGTTATAATAATAGCGTAGGATTAAGGGAAACCTTAATCTGAAAAATGAAAGCAGTATATAATATTGGCAGCTAAGCGCACTGATTTTTACTTATAAACAATCACCAAAGCAGAAAGCAGACTAATTCCTTGGAAATGAGATCGAATACCTATAATGAAGAAAAAGCATGGAAAGAGATCCAGTCATATCTTCCGGAAGCAAATCAGTTGAGGGATGACATCATGCCGGAAGAAACATATTTGAGATCCGGGAATTATGATGTTCATATAGACAGATATGTTCAAGAGAACCCAAAAGGCATTGTGGTTCTCTTTCATGGAGTTGGCGGAAACGGCAGACTTTTGGAGTTCATAGCACTTCCGTTATGGCGGGCAGGATATGAGGTAATATGTCCGGATCTTCCATTGTACGGTCTCACTGTTTATAAGGGAAAAGTCTCGTATGCTGACTGGATCAGATGTGGTGTCGCAGTTTGTGATTCATTCCGGCGAACAGGTGTTTCCATATTTGTTTTCGGGTTAAGTGCCGGCGGGATGTTGGCCTATCAAGTTGCCTGCAAGGTCGATAGCGTGGATGGTATACTGGCAACATGTCTTTTGGATCAGAGGATCAAGCAGGTAACGAGGGAAACGGCTTCGTCAAATATGATGGCGGTAATCGGCAAACCGTTCTTAAAGATTTCACATCGCCTTCTTGGGAATCTGAAACTTCCAATGAAGTCTGTTTGCAACATGAAGGCTATCGTGAACAATGAAGAACTGGCCGAAATCCTTATGCGTGATGAGCTTTCAAGCGGGGCAAGAGTATCATTGGAATTCCTGTATGGCATGCTTTATCCCAATATTGAAATAGAACCGCAGGACTTTAATAAATGTCCTGTACTGCTGGTTCATCCATCAGAGGACAGGTGGACAGATCCGAAACTTAGCAGACTGTTTTATGATAAGCTTCGCATTAACAAAAAGATGATCATGCTCTCCGGTGCCGGTCATTTTCCCATAGAAAAAGCCGGGTTGGCTGAGTTGGAGAAATCATGTGTTGATTTTCTTGATCACGTGATTGATTTGTGATTCGGAACGGATGATATAATTAGTGATTGGATAACAGTACATGATCAATACTGCAAATACTCCGATAACAAGAACAGCCACATCGACGATCTCGATCAACTCCGTTCCAAATGGAATCCCGGTAAACAGCAATACACTCAATATAGACAAAATCCCAAAGATAATTCCTTGTACATAGGTTTTCATAACTTTCCTCCATGTTCGTTAGTATAATTAATCATATAATTCTCTTGTTCATAATGCTCTTAGAATTTCCATCAAAGATACGAAAGAGAAGATGGAGAGCACGACCCCGGAAGAAATGGATAAAATGACGGGTCTGTTGATGACGTGGGCCACCATTGTGACCTGATCCTATGGCAGAAGCACCCGTCCCCCCGGAAAATCACACCTTCGTTACCGTTCCTGCTGATCCATCTACGACCACTCGATCTCCGGTCTTAAAGACTGTCGTGGCATTCCCGCATCCCACGACCGCCGGGATCCCGAATTCACGCGCCACGATCGCCGCATGTGACAGCGGTGCGCCGATGTCCGTCACGATGGCAGACACCCGCGGGAACACCAGCGTCCATCCGATATTCGTAGATACTGTCACCAGAATATCTCCCTGCTTTATCTCATCGATCTTATCGATATCCGTCACGACACGGACCACACCAGTGATTCTGCCTGCTGCTCCCGGAAATCCCTTGACGTCCGAAGACACGGAAGAAGCCGATGAAGTACTGTTTGCGCCGCCCGCGTTCTTCACGCCAGCCCCGGCTCCTGAAGTACCGGCCGCCCCATTCGCAGCCGCCAACGAAGCCGCTCTTTCCGCTTCCGCCGTCGCATCCAGATAGACGTCGCTTCTTCTCTCCGGATCCTTCATCCACTCCTGCGGATCGAATCTTCCCACGATCAGCATCGGAAACGATGGCTGCGTCAGATATCGGGAATATGTCGCATTTCGCTTACTGATAAGGTCAGCCACAGGCATCGTCTTTCCTTCCGTCAGTGCAAACGCTTCGTCAATGGTGAGCATGAAGACATCGTCTCTGAGCCCATTGACCACACCGATCCTTCGCAGATATTCTCTGAATACACTGAAGATCCAAACACCTTTGCTGCGAAGATCCTCGCGGAAGACATTCGCCTGCGCAAATTTACTGATCTTCTTATCGATCCATTTCCTCTTCGAAGGATAGGATGCCTTAAACTCCGCCAACGCCTCTTCAAAGGCTTTCTCCTGCTTTTCTCTCATGGCATGCAGATTCATCCCGCTGGCCTTATGCTGCTCGAGTCTCTCGTCCAGGAATGACGGATCTTCGTACGGACGGGGAGAAGCCAGCTCCATCTCATCCACCGAGCGGTGCCCGCAGGTCTGAATATACTCTTCCTTACTGATCTTCCCAGAAAGAACATCTTCCAGAAGGAGAAGAGGCTTCATGCAGTCGAGGGTACCGACACATCCGCCGCACAAGCGGTTGGACATTTCCTCTCCCGCCACTTTCGCGATTTTCTTTCTGGTCCCGAATAGTGGCGCCAGCGAAGTTCCGCTTGCTCCCATGATCGCCGACAGCCCGTCATTTAAACGCGGCAAGAGATTTCTATCCCAGTATTCCTTCAGCGCCGCATTACTGTCGAGCACACGGATCTCCGCCAGTAAAGAACGACAGATCGAAGGCAGTTCCTCCACCATCGCCCGTTTTTCTTTCTTGCTGAGCTTCGACTTATTCTTCGGGAAGATGATCTTCTTGATATGCTTCCAGAAATCTCTCTTGCTGAAAGGAGAAAGAGGCACCGACACCCCCGGAGGGATCGTTCCCACCAGGTCCGTAATGGCATTGACCGCCTTCTTCTCCGACACCCCGAAGCTCACGAGCACCGAGCAGATCACGGAGATATTCATATACGGCTGCCCATCGATATTATCCAGCCAGTCCGGAAATCCCAAAAGCTCGTTGATCTTCTCGAGTGCACTGAACGTCATGGGTGTGACCGGCTTTTGGAAGATCTCACCGACATTGGTCCTCGTCAGCATCTTATATCTCGAGCGCGTGCCGTTCACGGAATACGTCTCAATATCCAGGCGCCGAAGCGTCGTGATCGGCCGGGCCTGAAGGATATACACTTTTCCGCTCGAGACCGCCCACTCGATATCCATCGGCATCCCATAGGCCTGACGGATCTTCCTGCAGTATTTGCTCAAAGCCTTCGCGTATTTCTTCATTTCGGAAGGCCCCGAGTACGAATACTTGATCGTCCCGATCGTAAACTCCGAAGCATTCTCCGCCCCGGACACGAGCTTCTCGCCCTCGCCCCGGACATAGTTACCCACCAGGTGATCGTCCTTGCCAGAAATGACATCCGACGTGAAAATGACTCCCGCGAATTCCGGCTCCACGAATTTCTGGATAACGACCGCGATCGCCGCCCCCGAAGAGGCCCCGACCTCTGCCATATGCCCGGTATATTCC
>X410_Impala__coassemble_66_pt1 | contig 21361 bp, 21 predicted proteins | sample X410_Impala__metabat2_low_PE_001 | metagenome-assembled genome bin X410_Impala | reverse complement strand
GTTCATAACTCTCTACTTCACGATTAAAACTGTGAGACTCAAGGGCAGTCACGAGATGTTTAATTTAATTGTTAATGCTGCCAACGATGAGAAATCTTCAGACGATTCATATGAGCCTTACAGCAAGCCTGATAAGGATGATTTCTATAGTGAAAAAGCTCATGAATTAAGGAACGCGGCATCCTCCGCAAAGTCTGTTAGAGAAGTTTTCGAGATGTATAAAAAAGACATTGCAGATATGGCTCTAAAAGATGAGACATATATCGTGTACATCAAGAAGGAAAAGTATTTCTTCGATGACCAGATGCATTATGTGTTTAGCTTCGACCGTATGAGGGAAATCAATGACGATATTGAGCAGCATATGTATATGGACATTCTCTTTGAGCCTGACAGATTTGAAAGCAGTATAGAGAAGTCATTTGAAAGTGACGTGGATGGCGATGCTGCTGCTTTTTTTGAGACGGTCGGCACATACCTCGAATCAAATGAACTCATGGATCTTCCGGTCGACGATATCAATGTCGGCGCATCATACTGATACTTTACAAATGATATAATCATCCTGTCCGGGTTTTAATGGCCGGGTTTTAACGGAAATCGGAGGGATAACAGGATATATGGATACATTTTCAGAAGCGCTGTTAAGTGAAAAGACAGATAAGATCCCGGAGTCGTTTGACTGGTTTGCTCCGCTGATCGGAGACTGGGATTGTGATTATTATGATGAGTATGTTAAGGGCGAGAAGCGTCATGTAAAAGGGGAATGGATCTTCAGACGCGTGCTGGAAGGCACCGGGATCCAGGATATTTTCATTTTCCCGTCCAGAGCTACAAAGGAAGCTGATCCCCAGCCTGACGGCGAATACGGATCATCACTTCGAATGTTTAACAAAAACAAAGAATGGTACGATGTTGTTTATACCTGTGCCGGTACCATGAAGAGGCTTACCTTTAAAAAAGAAGGCGACAGGTTAGTCGGTAAGGTTTTGGATGAGGAGGCCACATACTTGATCTTCTCAGATATTACGGGAAACAGCTTCCACTGGGAGTATGTGATGGATCAGCAGGATGGTTCTCGTGAACTTGTTTGTGAGATATGGGGGAAAAGAAACAATGAATGAATGCAAGTCTGTTGGTGTTAGAACTTTTGATTATTTTAAATGGGTATTGCTGATCATGATGATTTCACTTTTTTCATTTTTCTCGTTCGGATGCGGCAAACAAGTTGAAACGGAAACTACGGTTCCGCCGTCTTCGCCTGAAGAATGCATTACTGCAGAAAACCAGGTTTTCTCATATTATGAAGCCGTCGTGGGAACACAGGGCGGAGATGAGAGCATTTCATACAGACTGTATAAATACACTGATTCTGAATTGGTGCTTGTAAGAACCGATAGTGATACTGATGATAAAGTGACCATGAATTACCGTATCGTTCCTTCATCTGTTCTTGATGACTGCCTGAAGCTCGCTAAGAAATATAAGATGGGCAAAGGCAAGTGGATTGATGGCGACGGGATTGTCGGAGGAGAGTTATCGATCAGTTTTGTTAAGGATGGGGAAGTAATATCCGTCAGTTCGTCTCACATGCCTGATAATGGTATGGACGCTTTTCATAATGTCAGAAAGGTTTTGGGAGACGCCTGGAGCCAGGGAAAGTAAGGCATCGAGATATAAGTCTCCTCAAGACTGACGCGATTTTAATGTTTTGTTAAGGTTCAAATCTCTTCCGGTTAAGGATAGTGGTTTAACATTAGCCCATATCAAATAGTAAGGGACCATCTCATCCGTTTTGAGACAGTCCCTATTACTTTGAAGTGAACCGGTATGACAATAAAGAGATATATCAGTTTTTGATATAATGATTGCAGTTAAAATCAACTTTTTAATTAAACCTTTGGAGTGATAAATGGACAGGCCGGTAACGACTCTTTTTATGCTGATGTCCGTAGACGGTAAGATCAGCACGGGATCTACGGATAACATGGATGTGGATAAGGATCTTCCCATGATCGAAGGCGTCCGGGAAGGACTTCATCAATACTATGAGATCGAACAGACAACGGATCTGTGGTCGTTTAATACCGGACGTGTTCAGGCAAAGATGGGTGTTAATGAGAAACCGGTCCCCTGCAAAACACCCGTGTCTTTTGTGATCTTGGATAACCACCATCTTACAGAACACGGTGTGCATTACTTCTGTGAATTTTCCAAAGATTTTGTTCTTGTAACGACTAATCCAGAACATCCTGCGTTCGGTATTAAGGCAGATAATCTTCACATAATCCTTCAGCATGAATTATCACTTGAGGACATGCTTAAGACTCTTAAGACTGACTTCGGCTGTGAGCGAATTACGATCCAGTCAGGCGGAACTCTGAACAGCATGTTCCTGCGTGAAAAGCTTTTCGACTACATAGACATAGTCATGGCTCCGGTGCTCATTGGAGGAAAGAATACGGCTACTCTCATAGACGGGGAATCACTTCTTGATGAATCTGAACTGGGTAAGCTCGGAACACTTCAACTTATAGAGTGCAAACAGTTGGATGATTCTTATATCAGACTGAGATATAAAGTTATGAACTGATCAATACAAGGAAAACAGGAAATGAGCAAGAAAATTATCATCACAGTCCAGCACACAGAATCTGAACATCACCTCAACGGTCACGCTGGTGCATGGGGTAACTGGAACTTAACTGAAAACGGCAGAAAGCAGGCATATGAGACAGGCAAGTGGCTTCAGAATGAAGGCTGCGGCGAGGGTTTTGTTATGTGCTGCTCTGACCTCGCGCGCGCTGCCCAGACAGCTGAAGAGATCAACAAGACACTTCATCTGACACCGATAATGTCTGAAGCGATCAGAGAAGTTAATGCAGGTGAAGGCAACGGGAAACCGTGGGACTGGTACGATGAGCATAAGAAACCCTGCAGCGGTTACGATCCTGATTACAGACCTTTTCCGGATGCTGAATCAGACCGTGATCTGTGGAACAGGGTAAAGCCTTTTTACGAGGAGGTTATCGCAAGTTCAGATGAGAAGATCCTTATCGTATCTCACGGATGCCTGTTGGGATTTCTGCAGGCAATGATCATGGGATTTGATTTTGAAGACCTGAGGAAAGCAAGATTTTCCGGAAGATCCGGATCGATATCCAGGTTTGAGATCAACGATGAGGGAAGGGTCACGGCGACATATATAAACCGCAGGGCCGGATGAACAGGAGGTATTTTTTATGAAGAAATGGTATGACGAAGAATACGAATTCACGATAGAAGTTGTAAAACTGCTTCATAGTGTTACAACAGAGCATTATTGCCGCAACGGGGAAGAAGTTGGTGATAAATATACCTGCACATATGGCTGCCCCGTAAATCAGGACGGTTACGGTATCTGCTCCAAGACGATGATGATGCTCTATCCTCTGATGGAAGCCATAAGAAGCGGCGGAGATCTCGAGAATCTGGGCGGTGACGGAAAATATTCAAAGACCATTGTTTGTCCGGACGGCTGTGTAATGTTCAAGCTGACAGCAACTCCCCTCGGAAACGAGAATTTCTACAAGGGCGGGTTCTGGACTTACCCTGACGAGACCGCTTGATATAGACATTAAATATATAGTGATCAAGGTTTAATTGATTACCGGGCGTGAATGCTGCGGGTAACCTCTTTGCCAAATGTTTACACAATAGTCATTGAGTATCAAACGTGTTGGGGTTGATAATATAATGTAAGTATTTCCTGAGGGATATGTCCGGAGGATCGACATATGGCTAAGGTGAATGATACATATATTATCGATAAATTACCGGAAGCCCTTGAGAAGGGTTATGTTCAGCCGGTATTTCAGCCTGTATACAGATCTTTAACAGGAAAGATCATTTGTGCTGAAGCTTTGGCCAGATGGTACGATCCGGATAATGGCATGCTTTCTCCGGCAGACTTTATTTCTGTTTTGGAGAATAATGGTCTCATAATAGACTTGGATATGTGTATTCTTCGCAAGACATGCGAGTTATATAAGAAACTCAAAGAGCGTGGAACATTGTTACATTCTTTTTCCGTCAACCTTTCACGCTTCGATTTTAAGGACGCAGACCTGTTCGAGAAGGTTACATCGATCCTCAAAGAATATGATGTACCGCATGAAGCAATCAAGCTGGAGATTACAGAGAGCCTGATGCTTGAAGATATCGAAAATTTCCGGAAACTGTTCCAGCAGTTCAGCGGTGCCGGTTTCTCTATTTGGATTGACGATTTCGGAAGCGGGTATTCTTCGCTGAATGTACTGCAAAATTACGATTTTGACGTAATGAAATTTGACATGCTCTTTTTGCGTAATTTCAACGCAAAAGGCAAGCAGGTACTGGCATCACTGATAAACATGGCTAAGTCTTTGGGAATACATACGCTTGTCGAAGGTGTTGAGACCGAAGAACAGCAGGATTTCCTCCTGAAAGCCGGATGTGAAGGTCAGCAGGGATACTTACTTTCAAGACCTGTTTCTGAAACTGACTTGATTGCTATGATTGATGCGAAGCCTGATTTGCTTGAAACACTCGAGAAAAAAGATTATTGGAATCAGGTCGGACGCTTCAATTTCCTTAGTGCCAATCCGTTGGATGTATACCCTACTGCAGGAATTAACAGATCTCTTAATGAAGAGAAGTATGAAGGCATGGGTCTTCCTATAGCACTTCTTGAGTGTGAGCAGAATACGATGAAGCATGTTTACGTGAGTGACAGCTTCAAGAAGTGTTTAAGCGAATTGGGTTTTAACTTTGTAAATGAACTTGACACATTGATCAATTATCGCAGGGATGATCAGTATTTGCTGCTTAAGAAGCTGATAGATGATGCAGTTGCAACCGGTGAGGTTCAACGTTTTGAGTATTTTAAAAGCAATGTGTATTACAGGCTCAGCGCAAAACTTCTGGTCAGAGAATCTGATTGTGCAATGCTCGCGTTAAGATTAAGCACGTTTGACCCGGAACGAGAAGTTGAGAAAACACAGGAAATGCTGAATTACAGCAGCGCTTTGTTCTCTACATATGAAATCGCAGTCCTGATCTATCCTGACAGGAATATGGCAAACAGGATTTTTACTGCAAGAAACCTTCTGGAGTTTGATAAGGAGAAAACACTTGAACTGAGTGTTCGGAAGTTTGTCGAAGCGCAGGTCGATCCTGTTGATCAGGAAAGATATCTGAAATTTCTGGATTTCTCGACTGCTGAAGAGCGCACCGGTAAAACCCCCAGAGGATTTACACAAGGTCTGTTCCGTCTTCACTGGGGTAACGAACCGAGTACATGGCATACAGTACGCTTGACCAGGCTTCCGCTGGAAGAAGAGAGAGCATATATTCTGACAATTCAGACTATTCACGGAGGCGGTATGAAGTTCCTTGAGATAGCCGCACTAGAGCATCCGGATTTGCTGGAATAATAGAAAAGTTATTGACTGTCATTTTTGCAGCATCTTGAGAACCGGTATTCCGACAGGACCGGTTTTTATACGCTTCTATCTTGATTCTATTATAAATAAAAGAAAAACTCTTCACATATGTGGAATCACTCTTATAATATGTGTGGAGGGATAGATAAAATGAGCAACAAGGGTAAGTATAAGATTCCAAAGTCCCATGCGTTGTGGCCTATCTTGTGGCGCACGGTCGTTTTTCTGGGCATTATCGCAATGATATTCGCTGTCTTGAATATTCTTGCAGGATACGTAAGGGACTTCCGTTCCGAAGCTGATACTGCTTATGTCCGCAATTTGGCAGATATAATTGATCAGGGTAATGAAGCTGAACGTGAAGAAGCACTTGCTGTTTTAACACGTGACGGTCATAACTATTGCATTATCGATCTTTATGGCGAGGTGATAGAACATTCAGGCTCTATCACGGTCAGCGCTTATAATGATAAAAAAGCCGAGTTTTACTCAGCTGATCTGAAGGATATCCTGGATGAGGCAGAAGTAAATGAAGACGATGACATCCGGAAGATCGTTTTGGATGCAGGGAGCAATTCCACTTTCCTTCTTGATGACTACAACACCAAGTTAGATGCTTTTTCGGAAGTATATGATATGGCACGCAACAATCCGGGCGTTCTGTTTGGCAGTTCCAGCGACGCAGTGTTCTCGTTCCCGTATTGGATTGCTGCACCGATGAGTGAGTCTTCACAGATCCTTATGGTCAAATCCATACTCACCGTTAAAATAAAAGATTACACATATCTTGCAGCCGGCATTATCATCGCAGTGATAATAGCTTTCTTCGTATTTATCCTCATGATAGTCAGCGTCATCATGAATCTTTCCTCGAACAGTAAACTCAGACGGTGGCTTTACAGAGACAATATCATCAAAGGCCATAATTGGCTTTGGTATGCTGTAACGACGCAGGATATCCTCTGCAAGAGAAAGAACGCTCATAAGACTTATGCAGTCGTCGATCTTGTTTTCGTCAGATACAGAAACTTCGTGCTCTGTCATTCCGTAAAGGAGGCAGAAGCGCTCCTTCGTCAGGTAGTTCTTGTCATTTTCGGAAAACTCAAGAAAGGTGAGCTTATAGCTCACAGCACGGCAGCCGCTCTCCCGCTCCTTCTTGAAGTAAAGGATGAAGACGATGCAAAAGCAAGACTTCAGGACATCATCCGCACTCTCGAAGCAATTCCCTGCGGCCACAGGCTGGCTTTCAAAGCAGGCGTGTATCTCGTAATACCTGCGCAGGAAAAGGTCGCCCTTAACCAGAAACGTTATATTCCGGATATCGATCTCCTGTACAATAATGCATGTGCGGCCAGCCTTTCGCTTTCAGAAGTTGCTGACTCCGGCATCGCATTTTTCGACAGCAATCTCGTTGATGAAGAAAAGTGGATCGACACCGTTACGAACCGTCAGCAGGCTGCAGTCAATAACGAGGAATTCCTCGTTTACTATCAGCCCAAGTACGATCCGCGTACCAACGAACACATGGGTACCGAAGCGCTCATAAGATGGCAGACACCTGACATGGGTCTCGTGCCTCCTTACAAGTTCATTCCGATCTTCGAAGATAACGGCTTTATCACTCATATAGATGACTATATGCTGACTCATGTTGCGCGCAACCAGGCCAGGTGGCTCCATGAAGGCCGCAAGTGCGTGCCGATTTCCTGCAACGTTTCCAGAGCTCATTTCGGTACTGAGAATCTTGCCGAATATATCTGCAACCTGGTCGACAGGGAAGGATGCCCCCGCTCACTCATTGAGATAGAGCTTACCGAGAGTGCTTTCTTCGATGACGAGAATGCCATGATAACTACGATCAACCGTCTTAAATACTTCGGATTCCTTGTCTCCATGGATGACTTCGGCACAGGTTATTCGTCTCTTAACTCCTTAAAGGATATGCCTCTCGACATACTTAAGCTTGATGCCGGATTCTTCCGCGGCAGTGAAGATAACCCACGCACCAGGATCGTAGTTTCCGAAGCACTCGCTCTCGCGAAATCGCTTAACATGAAGACTGTTGCAGAAGGTGTCGAAGATAAATCCACAGTAGACTTCCTTGCCCAGGAAGGCTGCGACATGATCCAGGGTTACTACTACGCAAAGCCGATGCCTTGTGAAGAATATGAGAATACGGTTATCCCTGTTCCCGGTCAGCAGGTACAGGTTCCTGTAGAAGCACCCACTACTCCTGCAGAAGCGCCGGTTGCTCAGGCAGTTCCTGTTCCTTCAGCCGAACCGGCTCCCGTGGTTGAACAAACTCAAGCAGTTGAACCGGCTCCTGCAGCCGAACCTGATCAGGCAGAATCGAAAGAGTAATCGTTCACAAGGAATGCATATGAAAATATTGGTATTGGGCGGAACGAGATTTTTCGGTATCCATATGGTCAATGATCTTATCGAAAAGGGCCATGATGTTACTATAGCTACAAGAGGCAATACACCCGATGATTTCGGTGATTCGGTTTCCCGGATACGTTTTGAGAGAACGGATGAGGACAGCATCAAAGCTGCGATAGCAGGCACGCATTACGACGTGATCATTGATAAGATCGCATATTGTTCAAATGATATCCGTAAGCTCATGGATTCGGCCGACTGCGATAAGTATATTTATATGTCGAGTACGGCAGTTTATGATCCCAAACACATCAATACCGTTGAAGAAGATTTTGACGGTACGGATGGTGAACTTATCTGGTGTGACAGAAAAGACTTTCCTTACGATGTGATAAAGAGACAGGCCGAATATGCTCTGTGGCAAAAGTATCCTGAAAAGAATTGGATCGCCGTAAGATACCCGTTCGTAACCGGCAAAGACGATTATACAAGAAGGCTGTATTTCTATGTTGAACATGTCTTAAAACAGCTTCCGATGAAGATCGATAATGTTGATTCACAAATGTCGTTCATCAGGTCAGATGAAGCCGGCAAGTTTCTGTCTTTCCTGGTCGATAAGGATTTCAAAGGTGCTGTTAATGGAAGTTCAAAGGGCACGGTCTCCATAAGAGAAGTCCTTGATTATCTCGAAAAGGAAACAGGTATGAGCGCTGTCATCAATGACGATGGCGATCCGGCTCCTTATAACGGTGAAACCGAATACAGCATCAATACTAAAAAGGCTGAGTCACTCGGCTTCGCTTTTACTGATCTGAAAGACTGGCTCTATCCCTTGCTTGATTATTATATTGATGTGGCTCACGAAGGTATGCTGGGATTATATGACAGTCTGGATTGACGGTTTGGAAAACTAAATGATTAATGGATGAAGTTTATGGTTACAAATATAGGAACACAGACAATTGAAACTGAACGTTTGATACTCAGACGTTTTGAGTATTCGGATATAGATTCCATGATCCGCAATTGGATAGCTGATGAAAAGACACAGTGGGATTACGGTGAACCATGCTATTCAACTCCTGAAGCCGTACGTGAATTATTCGATACGAAGTATATCGCTTCTTATTCCAGAGATGATTATTACCGTTGGGCGGTCATCGAGAAAGCATCAGGAGAATGCATCGGACAGATCGCATATTTCTCTTTTGATACAGATAATCAGCACGGCGAGATAGAGTATGTTATCGGTCCTGGTTTCCAGGGAAAAGGATATGCTACTGAGATTACAAAAGCAGTTATTGCATTTGGATTCGAAAAGCTGAACTTACACAGGATCGAGATAGATTGCAGGACAGAAAACGAAGCATCACGGAGAGTTATTGAAAAGTGCGGACTGACTTATGAAGGCGTATTCCGTGATTTCTTCTGGCGCAAGGATCACTTTGAAGGAAGAAGAGTATTCTCGATCTTAAAAGAGGAATGGAAAGGGTATGGCGAAAACAGGGAAGTATGATGCCTTTATAAGTTACAGGCATTGTGAGCCTGACAATGAGATAGCATCAAGGCTACAGAAGAAGCTGGAAAGCTTCCGCTTTCCCAAAGACATAGCAGCTAAAGCAGGCAGGACAAAGCTCTCCCGCATCTTCCGCGATGAGACCGAGTTTGCCGTATCTGATGATCTGACCAAGGCTATAGAAGAAGCGATCGTAAATTCAGATTATCTTATTGCGGTCTGTTCTCCCGAGTATCTTAAATCCCCATGGTGCCGTAAAGAGATAGAGACGTTTTTGAGGTTCCATGACAGGAAACATGTCTTGCTCGTGCTCGCAAATGGCGAACCCATGGAAACATTCCCTCCTGAGATAATCTATGAAGATCTTTACAAGATCGGACCTGACGGACGACCATTCTGGACAAAAGTTCAAAGGGAGCCGCTCGCGGCTGACTGCAGAGGAGAGGACTCAAAAGAAAGAAATCCCAAGATAGATAAAGCCGTAATCCGAATTACAGCATCGATCTTAGGCGTAAGGTTCGACGACCTGCAGCAAAGGCACAGACAGGAGCAGTATAAGCGCACAAGAAACCGCGTGCTCATCGCTTTCGGTGTACTGGTTGCATTCCTGGCACTCTGCGTAGGTTTCCTTATCAAGATCGCCGGACAGAACAGGGATATATTGAAGCAGAACGAAGAGATAGCGATGCAGAACGAGATTATAAGTCTCAAGTATGCGGATACTCTTGCCGCAACATCTGATAATCTTCTCCGCGACGGTAAAAGGAAAGATGCCGTATATGCAGCAAGGCTTGCGCTTCCGGATGAAGAGAACGGCAACTACAGTGAGCTTGCGACAAAAGCTCTTGTCAATGCGCTTGGTATCTATGATCTTCCAAACACTTTCGGCTGTGATGATGATGTCCTGCTCCCATGCACTGTGCTTGATGAAATGATAATATCTCCCAACGGCGGATTTTTCTCAGTCAAGGAACTTAACCATGTCAGATATGTTATTGATATGAATACCGGTGCGACTGTATTAAGTTTTGAGGAAAATGACTATTCCGGTTTTGCTTTTGACGGGGAAAAAGGTTTTGTTTTCAAAAGAGCAGATGAGGATTATTCTTATTTCGATCTTGCATCAGGTACAGAGACGAATCTTGGAATGCCTAAAGCAACTCTATATTCCAACATAAACGGAGAAGGATATGCCATGAAGAATGGTGATTCTATCATGCTGTATAAGGGCAGTGTACCGGTATGGAATCTCAATTATTCTTCCGAGGGGTTCTCTGATGAATCCAGGCTTGAGATCGCGGTGAGTTTTATTCCCGGAACTTCAGAATGCTGGGTCTTTATTACAGATTTTGATAACATGACAACTAATGCATATGTAGTCGATATGATGAGCGGCAATTCCCGTAAGTTTTTGATCGCCAATGCTGTGTGCTTTGATGTTACTACTGACGGAAAGAGCATTGTCTGGAAACAGCTCGATGATTATGACTATTCTCTCTGGATTATGGATGTTAACAGCGGAATGGTAAAGAACAGGCATGTCAATGACAGCTATAGATTAGTTGTCCAGAATGATTATGTTGTCACCGTAACAGAAGGAGTTGTATCAATACTTGATAAAGATCTTAATGATGTAGATCAATTTGAGGACGATGGCTTTATCCAGGTATTTGTTTCCTCTGATGAAATTATTGTGCTGGATGATCGCGGCATGATGTATAAGATAAAAAACGGCATGTATGCCTGCTATGATACAGGTCTTAATGATGACAGTTTTTCATGGATGAAGGAGTATAGGGATGGTAAGCTCTATGCTGCAATAATAGGTGATAACCATATCTATACGTACACATTCAGGCAGTCTGATTATATGACTGTTACTTCCCGTGATTTTGAAGAACTGCCGTTAGTATACTATGAAGGTCTTTTGATATATGAAGATCCTGAAGCTTCAGCTTTTGTAAATCTTGTAATGCGGAATGAGACCGTATTTCAAGAGAACAGGATTTACAGAGTTGTTATGTGCCGTAATGCCGGACTCGGACTTATCCAGTTATATGACGGCGCAGTATTTATTTACGATACTTCCACAGGCGAAAAGATCAAGACAATCTATTCAATAGAAAGCAACGTGAGGTCGTTCTATTATGACGATCAGAGCGGATACTATTATATCAGCTCAAATAACGTGGATGTATATGACAGTAATTTCAAGAATATATACAGTATCCGTGATTGCGTATTATCGGGTCTCGAAAAACAGGGTGGCGCTCTTGTGGTGTTTGATCTTACATCTGGCAATCCGAATAATTATTCAGGCCACTACACCGTTTATCCGGTAACTTACGATCAGCTTATCTCCATGACCGATGATTACCTGTCAGGTTATGAACCTGATGAACGTGTAAAGGAGAAATACAGCTTAGGCTGAAAGGATCGATCATGTGGTAATATGATTAATCATTAAAGCAAAGATCATCAGGCTATGAAAAGACCGGAATTTGACAGCATAAAGACATACGCTGAGTTTAAGAAATACAAGTGGAGCTGGAATGATCTTGTCAGCATCTGCAAGGAGCATGGGCTTAAGTATCAGGGTACTGAGAAAAAGCTTCATAAGGTAATTGAAGCTTACTATAACGGAGTTAAGATACCACCGAAACGCAACTGGTATTCCAATGTGGTTCTTAACTGTTATGTTAATGATAACGGCGTAACGTTGATCTTTGATACTGTTGCTCTGCTGGTGTCGGCAATGTTGCTTGCGACCGGCATCATCAACATGATAATGGGAAAAGATGAACTGACTTATGTACTGCCTTTGGTATTTGGTGCTCCTGTCTTCGTGCTTGCATTAGTGTGGTCTTATTGCGGCAGAGACATAGACGTGATCAAAAGTTATTTCCCGGCGTGCGGAGATAAGAGATTTACCAGAGCGCAGGTGGATGAACAGGCAAATTCAAAAGATGCCAAACTTTTGGATTACGGAGACATTATTCTTGCACCGGATATGCTGATCGGAACATCTGCAGGAGTAACTGCCGTCGCATATGAAGATATACAATCGTTGCAGGTAAAGCAGACGTGGCATACCGAACGTATCGGGCCGAGGTACAGCACCCGCTACCGCGAATATTACACATATAAGATCATTGTCAGGACAAACAAGGGTAAGAGCATCGCTATATCACGAAGCGAGACAGATGCATGCTACGCCGTAAAAGCGGTACACGAACACTGCTTGACACATAATCCGGATGTTAAGCTTCTTGATATGAAAAATAGCTCCTTGGCACCGGACAAATCTTCGAAGCAGGTAGTATCAGGAAAAGGTGTAAGAAGCTCAGTAGATAAAGCTGTCAGCGATCAGTTCCTTACAAGTGTATCGGTGCCGGAAGATATAAAAAAGAAATTCATATGGCATCATCTCAAAACGGCGCTCATTATAATCCCGGTAGCATTATTACTGGGAGCAGCCGCTGCCTTTCTTTTGATTAAGTTATTGGGACGGGTGCACTATACCAGAATCTTTTCACCTCTGATACTTGCTTTATTCTATCCTGTATATGCAGTTTATAATCTCATATCAACTTTGATCACGATCGGGAAAGATGATATTCAATTTTATTCAGGCGAGATCGCCGGCAAATACGATTCGGATTATGCAGTTAAAGGCGTTAATGGTTACCGGTTTGGCTACCTTAAAAGTTTAAAGCCTGATACAGAACCCAAAGAGGGTGACAAGGTCATCATTGCGAGATTCAAGGAGGATTTCAGCCTGATGAAATCATTACTGCAAAGCTGATTTGGAGGGTGGATGGAAAATACTATGGAAAAAAAAGCAATTCGTGCTGTTTCTCTTTCGCTTGTTTTGATCATGGCGTTTTCACTGCCTGGATGCAAAAGAAAAACAGCGGATAATGAGCATACTGAAATTACTATGGTTACTGTTAACACAGAAGCAACTGTAGTAACAGAACAGACCACAATTATTGAGAGTACAGAGATCCCGCAAACTAATGAAACGACAGAGATCACTGAAAGCCATGTGGCAGATCCTGAAGTAGTACAAAGCATCGTTGAAGAGATCGTCATGGACTACGGTTATAACGGATCTGAGGCAAATGAGAGAATCGATTCTCTGTTAATGGACCTTACGGCAGAAGACGAGAATGCCGGTATGAGGTGGAAGACAATAATGGAGCTGTGGCGTTCTCCTGAACTGGGTGAGAATCTTAACTATGATGTTTTACCGGACGGCCTGCCGGATACGGATGAGCTGTGCATTGTTGTTCTGGGATTTCAGCTTAACCCGGACGGCTCCATGAGAGATGAACTGATTAACCGTCTGACTGTTGCACTAAGAAGTGCCGAGAAGTACCCGAATGCATATATCGTATGTACCGGAGGCGGCACAGCTTACAATAACGATTCTGCAACAGAAGCGGGTGAGATGGCCGGCTGGCTTGAAGATCATGGCATAGACAAGGAACGTATCATCGTTGAAGACAATTCACTTACCACGGCTCAGAATGCGATCTACACTTATGACATTCTGACATCTGAATATCCGTCTGTCAGATATCTGGCAATCGTATCAAGTGACTATCATATTGCTACAGGAGAACTGCTGTTCACTGCTGAGGCGGTATTGAAGGCCGATGTTCCCGGAGAAGAGAAACTGATAGTAATATCTAATGCTTCGTGGGATGCACCGTCCGATAATCTTTCAACCATGTTCCAGGCAACAGCACTGATAGAGCTTTTCGAGGTGATATAATTATCTTATTCATGAAAATTGCTGTTGATCGTTAGTTTTTCAAACAAATCATTACGAGGAAGATATATGAAAACAATTGTGGCGAGATCATTAGCGGTGTTTTTGGTTGCTGCCATGATGCTGTCATTTTCCTCCTGTTTTAAGAAGACTGTATGGATCAATGAGTCCAACTGGAAGTTTGAGTCGATGGAGGCCAATGGCACTAAACTGACAGCAGAGGATTTCAGTGAAGATCGGATACCGGTTTTTATTTGTGATAAGAATAACCATGTCTTCTTTTACTATAACGGGATTATCCGTTATGGCAGATTGGCCGGGAATGTAAATTACTCTTATCTTTTGGATTTTACAGATTCCGAGAAATACATTGATGCATTTAGCTCCGGCAATAAGCTGACTGTTTATTATGATGGAAGAAAAGACAACAAGATGAGCTTCAGGGCAACGGAAGAAACTTCATATATTCCGGTGGTTGATGAAACAGAAGGTTCTTATCTGATAGATGTAAAAGCAATCGATAACGGAGTTGTTGAGTTTGCTAACATGGATGATGAGACCTGGTATTTTGGCGAGTACTATAGACTTGAAGTTAAGAGAGGTGATATCTGGTATTACGTGCCTTATACAGAGCCTTATGTGGTACATGATCTTGGTCATGAACTTGCTCCCGGTCAGAGCATGAATTTTACTTACGATATGCATTTCTTCGGAGCATTAGAACCCGGTGATTACCGTCTATCCGTGGGTGATCTAGGGAACAGAAACAATATCTATTATGCATACTTTAAGGTCAATGCAGATGGAACATATAGTTACGATTAATAACTCCAAAACACATATGGATTCAGCAGATTTCTCTGAGAAATTGACATGATAAAGATTGAGGTATAAATGAAAATAAGAATATCTTCGATAATTGTATTTACGATTCTCATATCGGTAATAGCAACCGCGATGTTCCTTTCATATAAGGATCGTGCCGTTGATTCTTACCCTACAGATGATACTCGGATCATGCTTTATGGTGAATATCACGGAGTTCAGTCTTATTACGCTGCCGAGTATGATCTTTGGGTGGATTATTATGATGAAGGATACAGGGATCTTTTTATAGAATTGCCTTATTATACTGCAGAGTTTTTAAATGTTTGGATGCATGAATCAGACGACATTATCATTGACCGGGTGTTTTATGATCTTGAGGGAAGTCCGGCCGGAAACGAATACTATTATCAGTTTTTTCAGGATATAAAGAAGAACTGTCCGGAAACGGTTTTCCATGGGACTGATGTTGGACATGAGTTTGACACGACGGGATTAAGTTATCTTTCTTATCTTGAAGAGAACGGTTTGAAAGATTCGCCACAATATGTGAAGGCTGCTGAGTGTATAAAGCAGGGGATAGAATTCTATACGGATGAGACTTATTATGAAGGACTTTCTTTGCTTAGAGAAAACTATATGGTCGAAAACTTCATTGATGCCTATGACTCTGTCGGCGGCAAGGTGATGGGCATTTACGGTTGCGATCATACAAGAACTGATATGCCGATGTATTTGTATGGAAGGCTTAAAGAACACTATGGAGATACTATCAGTACAGTCAGAATAAGTTCACTGTTATTCGGTGAGAATGAGCCATACAAATTAGGTTTATCCATTACGGGAATGCTTTGTCTTGTAATGTTTATCATTCCCAAACTCTTGTGGGAGAAAAAGAGCAGGGAAGAAGGATATAAGATTAATACCGGAAATAAAGTGCTGTCAGTCATGGCTCAGTTTGGTCAGGTTGCGGTGACAGTAGTCCTGATGGTATTTAAGTCTTCAGATCCTTATATCAGATTGCTTGAAGAAGGGATATATTTTGATTGGAAGATCATAATCTGGGTTGCTGCACTTGTTTTGATGAATCTGTATTTGATTCGTGGAATCGTTTGCATCTGCAGTAAAAGAAAGAGAAGGGATCTTTATTCGTTCTTTGCAGGTTTTCCGGTTGCAGGTGCATTGCTGCCTGCAATGACTGCCTTCTTACTGGGCCTATACTCCATGAATCTGATCCTTATTGCTGTATCCGTAATCTGGGGAACCGGATTTATCGGAACCCGGATCTCGTTAACCAATGCCAACAAAAAGATTCAGATGATGATTTAGTTGAGGATGCAACAAACAATTCTTCTTAATTGTATATAAGACATATGCCTTATGTTTTTTGACAGAGATTGAACTAAAAGGAGTATGTATGAAGAAGTTGTCTTGTGTGTTGTTATCGGTCGTTCTTATGCTGAGTATTTCTGCGTGCTCCAATGAGAAGACAAGACTTTATGCGGGAGCATGCACTTATTATGCTGACGGCGGCCTGATGAGCTTCAGTGAGTATTTGTATAAGTATGACAAGAACGGTAATCCGGTGAAAGAATGCGAATACTATAATGGCGAACTGAATACAACAATAGAGCGCAAGTATGATCCGTCAGGAAGCTTCACCGAGAAGAAGACCGACTTCAGAGATAATGCCGAGTATTTGAGAGAGTACGATAAGAACGGTGTCCTCAGAAAAGAGACCACCTATGGCTATACCGGCGAGGTCGAAGTAGTTACTGAATATAATGAAGCCGGATTACCTATCCGCAAAGAGTCATTTTCGAGCACATATACTGTTGAATATGAATACGATGACGAAGGGATACTTCTAAAAGAGATCGAAACCGATTACGACGATAACAATGAGGTGGATAAGATCTACGAGGATATTTATGACTCCGATGGAGAAATGATTCAGAGAACCATCACATCAGCTGACGGAAGCAGCATTCTGGCCTCGAGGACCGAGACGGTTGAAGACGGCAATAAGAAGACGATAAACACTTACGGCAGTAATGATGAACTCCGATATATTACCGAGAAAGAATATGATGAGAAGGGAAATCTCCTCAAGGAAATAACTTACAGTATTGAGAACGGGGAAAGAGAGTTCCTGTCTTCTTCTGAATATACTTATGACAGTGAAAACCGGGTCATTAACCATGTCTTCGAACTCGTGGACAGAACCGAGATCAAATATGAATATTCGGATGAAGGTTACCTTAGCAAGGAGAGCATCATAAAAGAGAAATGGATCTCAAGCCAGGTTTTCAGTGACGGATCAGATGCTGTGCTTACGGAAGTCATTACGGTCAACTATTACAACGCTGACGGGGAAAAGACGAGATCGGAATATTTTGTCGGAGGAAAACTCAGTTCATATACCGAGTATTATTATGAAACAGTGAGTGTGAAGAGCGGAAGCAAGTCGCAATTTGATTTCAGGGACAGAACCAGGAAACTCGATGACAGGGCAACCGTAGTTTATTGATGAGCATTTCTTTATCAGATAAAATGGAATACAGCAGGTTTTAATTGAGGTTAAAAAGATGAATACATTTAAGAAGTTAGCAATTGTATTTATTTCATTTACGCTTCTTGTGTTGTGTTCATGCACAAAAACTGACAGCACAGAAACAACGAAAAGCAGCCGTGCAACGCCTGCCTATGTTCCTGCTACATACGAGAATACGATCACCGGAAGTGATGTTTATGATAATGGGTGGTATTACGAATCCCTGGATATTCACTCTAAAGTTAAGGTCAGCAACTATGAACCTGATAAGGGAGTTACATGGAACGTATACTTCACTGAGGAATTATTATCAGAAGAAGAAATCGAGAAACTAAAAGAACGGGAGCCGGATATTATCAACAGCGGCGAGATCAATGCTTCCAAATACTCATATATTTATGTTTATTGCGACGTTAATTCAACGAATTCTCCGGCACCGGCATCCGATATGCTCAAAATATCATATCAGACTCAATAACAGGTGAATTTCATGATGGAACTTGATGAGCTAAATCGGTGTTATATCTGTAAGTAAGGTAATAACATCTGTGAAAGCATCATCATTCCATAGTTTATAGTACTATTTTCGAGGGTGAATAAGTACGATTTGAGGTTTTGGTTTTTAGTAGTAATAATCAAGAATTATATGATCTAAAGCAAGCATCATAAAAAGTTTAGTCTTGCCCATTATCTACTTTGCGCTTTCTGTAGTATTGGCATTCCTCATAAAGCGTTTTATCCTTGATAAGCTTAAATCCAAAGACAAGGTTCAGACCTGATTCTGCCTCATCATCGGAGTGTTGACAGATTATGATTCGCGGTATAATATAAACGAGATTATATAATTCTGTTTATGGAAAGTGACTCCTATGGCGCGTAAAACTACTATATCAAGAGAAGTTATTTTGGAAGCAGCGTTGAAGATGCTCATCAGGGACGGTTACGCATCGGTCAATGTGAAAACACTTGCAGCTGAGATTGGCTGTTCGACTCAGCCTATCGTATGGCATTTCGAGAACATGGAGGGACTTAGACTGGCCCTTTCAGAATATGCAATGGAATATGCCGCAAAGAAGGCTGCATCAAATTATGAGAATAAGCTTGAGAGTTTTGAATTCCTGGGCAGGTCCTATGTGAAGATGGCGCTCAAGGAACCGAATCTTTTTAAGTTCCTTTATCTGGGCGAGAGCCCTATGGGCAAGCCCTATAACCTTAAGGATATCGGCAGGGCAAAAAATAAAGAGATGATCGCCATGATCGCAGAGCAGACCGGACTTAATGAGGAGCAGGTAATCCGTTTTGTGAGGAATACCATCATTTATTCACACGGCATTGCGACCATGATTGCAACCGGAGTTCTTAAGGGAACTGAAAAAGAGATGATGGAAATGATCAACAATGCCGCTGATGCATTCATTATTAATGAAGGCGTCGATCCAAAAAAGATATAGGGGAATTAATATGGTTTCAATTGTCAGTTCAATAATAGGAACTGTGCTTCTTTTGGCAGTTGCCGTAATGGAAGTGCTTCTTATAGCAGGTCTTCCGCTGGGTGAGTTTACCATGGGAGGAAGACATAAAGTGCTGCCGCCTATGTACAGGATGTTTGCAGCTTCTTCAATTATCTTTCAGCTCTTCGGAGCAGCAATGCTGCTTCAGGGAAGCGGTTTGATGAATATGTGGTTTGCAGGCAATGTGATAAAGATCATATGCTTTGTTTTTGCCGGTTTCTTTGCTATAAACACGGTAATGAACTTTATATCGCCGAGCAAAAAGGAAAAGTATGTAATGACACCTCTTGCTGCAGTTGAAGCCTGCTGCTTTGCGATAACAGCGTTCTTAATGTAAGGGGAGAAATAGTTATGATCTACGAATTGGAAGACACATCAAAAGTAGAGGCACTGTTTGCAGGCTGGGAAATCACGCTGATATATTCATGTCTTCAGAAGGTAATGGGCAAAGTGTTTGTTACTGATACAGAAAACCCGAGATCGGCAATGGCATTTGTAGGATGTTTTGCATTTCCGGCAGGAGAACCTGAAAGAGAACTGATTGTCAATAAACCGGACGGCTTTGTCATCATGATCCCTCAGGATGACAGATGGTCTGAGCTTATCGAAGAATGTTACCCTGATGCCCGTAAGATTACACGTTATGCAATCAGAAAAGATACTGTTTTTGACAGGGAACGTCTGGCTGAAATGGCTTCCGGATTACCCGAAGGATATGAACTCAAAAAAATCGATTCTGATATTTACGATCTCTGTGTTCAGGATCCGGTGACAGCAGATTTTGTATCCGCATTTGGAAGTAAGGAAAAGTATCTCGAAATCGGACGTGGCATGGTCATCCTGAAAGACGGCAAGTTCGTATCAGGTGCATCTTCTTACACCAGATATAAAGAGGGAATAGAGATCGAAGTGGATACCATCCCATCTGAGCGCCGCAAGGGACTTGCTACGATCGTTTGTTCCGCGTTGATCTTAGCATGCCTGGAAGAAGGTCTTTACCCGAGCTGGGATGCACATGACATGAATTCGGTTCAGTTGTCGAAGAGATTCGGTTATGAATTCAGTCATGAGTATATTGCGTATGAAGTGGCTTCAGATAAAAGAACGCATTGATAGGTAACTGACAATGAGTATTTTCGACGACGTAAATAAATGGGAGAAAGAGGAAGGTGCAAATACCTTTTCTTCGATCCTGAATGTAAATGATCCTGTGATTCTCGACTATGGCTGTGGTGCAGGTAATTATTCTTTTGCGGCATCTTTTGCATTCGAACAGAAATGCAAAGTCTATGCAGTGGATATCAACAAGCAGTGCCTGGAATACGTGAAAGGAAAAGCCAAGGACGAAAAGATTAATTGCATTACAACTGCAACCGGAAGAGAAGATTTCTGGTGCTTCTCATAGTGCTGGTTGTTCTTATTGGTGCGGTGTTCATATATAACAAGATTATGCTTGCCTCAGAAGAGCCGCTGATGCAGCAACAAATTGGGCAGTATGTCGAAGTTGACGGCCACAAGATGAATGTGTACACCGAAGGTACTGGCGAGCACACTCTGCTTTTCCTTTCGGGATCCGGAACAGCTGCTCCGGTGCTCGATTTTAAGAGTTTATATACACTTTTAAGTGATGATTATAAGATAGTCGTAATCGAGAAGTTTGGTTATGGATTCAGTGATGTAGTCGATACCGAAAGATCTTTTGAAACTATTCTCAGACAGGACAGGGAAGCCCTGGCCAAAGCCGGAATAGAAGGTCCGTTCGTTCTTTGTCCGCATTCGATGTCGGGTCTTGAAGCGATAATGTGGGCTCAGGATTATCCGGATGAGGTTGAAGCCATTGTCGGCCTTGATATGGCTGTCCCGGCGTTTTACTACGGATATGATTTCGATGCAACATTAAGATTTGAAAAGTTTTCTGCTTTTGCCCGTGATCTCGGCATAGTCAGATTCTATTATTCTGACAGTTATCTGCCGTCCGCTCTTTCACAGGAGGACAAGGATCTGTATCGTGCGATCGCTTGCAGAATCGCAGTCAATGAGGATGTGGTCATGGAAGGTCTGGCAATAACTGATGCTGTTAATATAATAGACAGTAAACCCAAACCGGATGTGCCGATGATAATGTTTGTTTCTGACGGAAAAGAAACAGGTGCTGCCAACTGGTCTGAGCTTCAGCATGAATATGCGCAAGGTCTTTCGAATGTAAAAGTGATCGAACTCGGCTGCGGCCATTATGTACATAATTTCGAGCAGGCAAGGATCGCTGAAGAAATAAGGGCATAGGCAGATCCGGTAGGCAGGTGACGAAGACATATATCAGAAGTTCCGATGGAG
>X410_Impala__coassemble_58_pt1 | contig 22841 bp, 19 predicted proteins | sample X410_Impala__metabat2_low_PE_001 | metagenome-assembled genome bin X410_Impala | reverse complement strand
CTCTAAACCTGCCATAATGAAGCTATCAAACAAAAACAAATATCCAAAAAGGAGGACAAGAAAATGAAACACATTAATACTTACGAATTAGATCTTTTAGATCTTGATACCGTTACAGGCGGAAACATTTCAGAGACAGCCAAGGACAGCCAGTTCTTAACAGAGATCGGAGTTATGAACGACGGCATAAGCGAGATGAGATTAACTTTCGGTTGGGATTCCAATTCAGCAGCAGTTGATGCAGGCTGGGCAAGCATCGGAATCGTTTGCGTCACAGTACCTTTCGACACTAACATATACTATTTGAACGGCAAGCAGATCGGCAGAAAAGCAGCTCTGAATTACGCAATGCAGAAGACAGGTAAATACATCAGCATCACGGATTACCTGATGCCTTACGCTTCATAAGCCTATAAGGCTTTATAAAAAACCAACAATAAAGGGGCATCACTAAGATGCCCCTGAAGTTTGCTTATTTACCTTTAAGATCAAGGCTTCGGGAAACCGATCTCCTTTAAGAATGTGTTGATCTTTTCCTTGTCGCGCTTGCTGCCGTTCAGGGAGTAAACTTCGATGTAAACGTTGTCATTAACGTAAACACCGCCGTAGATCTCGCAGTCTTCATAGATGTAGCTGTCATGACGGTATAAAGTTATGATCGAACCGCTCTCGATCTCGCCGTTGAAACATACGGAACCGCGGGTCTTTGTAGCACTCATGGAGTTGGTGCCCGTAAAATCGTTGTCGTCTCTGATCTCCTGGAAATCCTGATAAAAATCATCGAAAAGATCCATGGCATCGTCAGCCTTCTTGAATCTTATATATGTGTAGTAGTTATCGCCGTCCTGGGCATAGATTACATACTCGACTTTGTCTCCGTTATAGGTGACATTCTTCTGATGATATGTCTCATCATCATCGATACCTACCGCATTGTCCAGAGCATCGAAGAAAACATCTTCGTCATCGATTACCTTAAATCCTGCGCAGCCTGTGAAAGAAAGCATTGTTGCACAAGCAAGAAATGCAGCGGTAATAGCTTTTAATTTCTTCATAACGGAAACCCCTCCCAACAACTTGATAAGATAATTTTACGCTTTGAATAAAGGCATTTCAACGAAAAACCTTATTCAATCTTGAATCTGTGATATGTCTTTTTGCCTTTTCGAACGATTGCTTCGCCGTTTGCATCAAAATCAGATTCCTTGAGCTCGTAGAACTGATCCTCAACAACGTTGTCATTGAGGTAAACGCCCTTCTGCTGGATCATTCTTCTTGCTTCACCCTTTGACTTCATGAGACCTGCCTTAACAAGCGCATCAGCGATCTGCATGCCGGCACCAAGCTCATCGTTTGTGATCTCAGTTGTCTTCATGTCTTCAGATCTTCCTGCGTTCTCGAAAAGATCCTCAGCTGTCTTCTTTGCGATCTCAGCCTGCTCTTCGCCGTGAACGATCTTTGTAACTTCGTAAGCAAGTCTCTTCTTAGCCTCGTTGATAGCAGAGTCTGTAAGCTTTGCGTACTCGTTGATCTCGTCCATTTCGAGGAATGTGAGAAGCTTCATGCACTTGATAACGTCAGCGTCGTCAACGTTTCTCCAGTACTGGTAGAAGTCGAAAACAGGAGTCTTCTCAGCGTCGAGCCATACTGCGCCCTTAGCTGTCTTACCCATCTTCTTGCCTTCGCTGTTTGTGAGGAGAGTGAATGTAAGACCGTAAACGGACTCGCCCTTCTTACGGCGTACGAGCTCCATGCCTGCGAGGATGTTTGACCACTGGTCGTCACCGCCGAACTCAAGGTTGCAGCCGTACTTCTCGTGGAGATAGTAGAAGTCGTAACCCTGCATGAGCATGTAGTTGAATTCGAGGAAGGAAAGCCCCTTCTCGAGACGCTGCTTGTAGCACTCAGCTGTAAGCATCTTATTAACTGAGAAGTGTGTACCGACTTCTCTCAAGAACTCAATGTAGTTGAGGTTTCTGAGCCAGTCAGCGTTGTTAACGATGAGAGCCTTGCCCTCAGAGAAATCAACGACCTTACCCATCTGCTTCTTGAAGCACTCAACGTTATGGTCGATTGTCTCGACTGTCATCATCTGACGCATGTCTGTACGGCCTGTAGGGTCGCCGATCATGGCTGTACCGCCGCCCATGAGAGCGATAGGTCTGTGTCCTGCCTTCTGCATGTGGCTCATAACCATCATCTGGACGAAGTGACCTACGTGAAGTGAATCAGCAGTAGGGTCAAATCCGATGTAGAAAGAAACACCGGGCTTGCTCAATAACTCGTAGATTTCATCTCTGTGTGTAGCCTGTGAGAAGTAACCTCTCTCTTCAAGCACATCAAATACATTTCTGTACATATATTCCTCCAACAATTTATTAACTTAATTCAATCAGACGCCGAGCTTGATGTAGTCGATCGCTGCAAGTGCCGCAACCGCGCCGTCTGCGCATGCCGTCGTAAGCTGTCTTACCTTCTTTACTCTCGCGTCTCCTGCGGCAAAGATGCCTTCAACGTTCGTCTTGCAGTTCTCGCCTGCCTCGATATATCCGCCCTGCAAAGTTACGAGATCTTTGAAGTCAGCGGTCTTAGGCTCCTGGCCGATAGCAACGAAAAGTCCGTTAACATCGATAGTCTTCTTGCTGCCGTCTTCTTTGTTTGTCAGTTCAAGACCTGAAAGCCTGGGCTCACCAAGAAGTGACTCGACGACATAAGGAGTAACGATCTCAAGGTTTGGAAGCTTTTTCGCTGCGTCAACGAGAACGTCTTCAGCCCTGAATTCATTTCTGCGGTGTATAAGATATACCTTGTCTACAATACCTGCAAGATAAATGGCATCTTCAACGGCCGTATTTCCGCCGCCGTTGACTGCAACCGTCTTGCCCTTATAGAAAGCTCCGTCGCAGGTTGCGCAATAGGAAATGCCCTTGCCCAGGAGTTCTTCTTCTCTCGCGATACCCAGATGTCGGTTGGATGCGCCGACCGCAAGGATAACTGCCTTTGCCGTATCGACCTTGCCTGAAGCGAGGGTGACGTCAAAGCCGGAATCAGTTTTCGCGATCGAATCGACCTTATCGAACTCAAGAGTTGCACCAAGATTCATTGCCTGGTTATAAAGGTTCTGTGCAAAATCAAAACCTGAGATCTTTGCAACTGCCGGATAGTTCTCGACTTCAGGTGTGTTGACGATCTGGCCGCCGTACATCTCGGCTTCGTAAAGAGTCGTGCTCATGCCTGCGCGTCTTGCGTAGATAGCTGCGGAGAGTCCTGCCGGGCCTGCGCCTACGATAATGATGTCTGCCATGTTACCCTTCCTTTCCGTTGACGAGCATGTCAAATCTCGCGTGTTCTTCAGGCTTTTCCCTCTGAAGTGAGATAACCTTTCCTGCCGGGCTGATGAAGCAGTGCTCACTTGTTCCCGTGCATCTTACCTGTTCAGTCTCCTTGTCGAAAACCGTATACTTGATATCGAATCTTACTCCTGTATATCTCGTGATCTCGGCCCTGATAACGACCGTATCACAATACTTTGCCATGGTCTTGTACTTGGCGGTAAGGCCAACGACGGGACTGATGATCCCCATCTCTTCCATTCCCTTATATCCCAGTCCGATATCTTCGAAAAGCTTGGTTCTAGCTTCCTCAAACCATCTGATGTAGTTCGAATGATGGACAACGCCCATCTGATCTGTCTCGTAATACTGTACGAGATGTTCGCAATCTGTAATTGCAGCCATGCGAAACGCCTCCGCCTAAATAGATTATTTTATTTTATTTATGGCGGGGTGAACTGTCAATTAAACAACTGTCATTCTGTCCCAAAACATATATAATTGCTTCTATGGATACTGAACTCTTCATCTTGATCACAGACATCATCGGCACTGTAGCTTTTGCAGTGTCAGGTGCCATGGCCGGTATCCGCAAAAAGATGGATATTTTCGGCGTCAACATTCTGGCGCTCTTAACCGCTACGGGCGGCGGAATAATCAGAGACCTTGTCACGGGCTCAACTCCGCCCATGGCATTCAAGAACCCGATGTTTGTCATCATCGCGGCAGTCACAGCCAACATCACATTCATATTCGTATGGTGGCAACACAAGAAAAAGCGCGAGGTTTCTGACAAAACCCGCGCAATCTATGAAAAAGTATTCTTCTGGTTTGATACCGTCGGCCTTGCCGCTTTCACTGCAGACGGTGTTCACACGGGCCTTCTCGGAGCTCATGCAAACAACGCATTCCTCGTTGTCTTCCTCGGTGTCGTTACCGGTGTCGGCGGCGGAGTTTTAAGAGACGTCCTCTCGCTCGAAATGCCCTACATTTTCGTAAAGCACATTTACGCATGCGCATCGATCATCGGCGCAGCGATTGTTTATGTCTTCTATATGCTCACGGGATCTGCCGAAGCAGCAATGCTCGCCGGCTTCTTCTTCGTCTGCGTCATCAGACTCTGCGCAGCACATTACGGCTGGAATCTGCCGAAGGCGTATAAATAATTCCCTAAATATCAAAGACTTTTCCCTCTCACATCCTTGAATTAATAATAAAAAGAATTTAATCTTTACATAATTCGGTTATTTTTCAGAACATTTTTATTTTTCCCTCGCGAAAGGAGTGGCATCATGAAGAAAGCTCTTGCCTCAATTTTGGGAACCATGATTGCAGCCTGCATTACATTTACAGGCCTGCCTCTGGGAAATACGGTCGTTATGGCTGACGACTTAGATCCCGAAATCACCCAACCTTACTATGTAGTGGCTGATGATACCAAAACAAATAATTACGATTTTTACCAGTGGGTGGATAACACTAATTATGGATGTGAGGTCGGAACGTACCTGTCTCCCGATTATATTTGCGCTCGAATCGAAGACCCCGATGCAACCATTAAACAAATCAAGATCACTTACGACGGTGAGACGGTAATTGATTTTAAATATGACTCTCAAAACCCTACAGACAATCGAAGGGAATATTTGTTACCTCATTATGCATGCGTCAGCGCCATCATACCGAGCCCTGACGGCAAGGTCTTAACTATCGAACTCGTCTCCGCATATTATGTCTATATTCAATCTGTCTCCGGCGACATCGATGCCGGCTTGACTCCGGAAGGCCATGACGATTATTTCAATGAGTTCGAATTTCAAGATATAACAACGAATCCTGATCAGCCCTGCTTCGCTGCCGGCTGCTACACAACAAACCCCGATCCGATTCTGAAGATCGGTTCCGGCATGAACAACAGGCTCATGGGCATATTCTTCGAAGAAGAAGTCGGTATCGACAACTGCTTCGGAAACAATTATTTCAACGTGAAAGACTATGCCAACGAAGTGGGCGATCTTTTTGTATTCGTTGACGTCATGCCCGTTACCTTAAGCAACATCAGATGGCATAACTTCGATGCAGCTGAGAGAGAAGGCGACTACATCGACTCAGAAGAACTTCTCGAACACGGCAGTGCAAAGATCGTAGCAATTTACGAGGAACAGGAAGACGGTACTCTTGAAAACGTAACCGCTCTGTATAACCTCGGTGAGAACGGTGCAGTTGATTCCGACGGCTACGGTGATATCTTCATCCAGGCAGGCCACATCGTTGAGTTCGAATTCGTTCCCGAGCGCGGCTGGCAGGTAGATACTCTCCTTGCTAACGGAGCCCCTCTTGAGCCGCAGAACAACTATCCTAACCACTACTTCTACCAGATGCCTGACACAAATATTCACTTCAAGGCAACTTTCAAAGAAGCTTCCGACACAGTAAGCTGCCAGGATTCAGATGCTGTTGCTTCAGGTAGCATTGTGCTCGCTGACGGCGAATTTTCCGGCGGTTCTGCAAATCTCGTTATCTCCGACACTGAGAAGTTCGGCGGCGAACTGGATACAGATACTTACAAGGCTATTTCTTCAATGACTATCGATCTGTTCAACCACTTCAACATGGCTAATACAGACGGCAAGTCATGGGATATTGAGGTTACAGATCTCAACGGCGAAGCACAGGTCACCATCAAACTCAGTGAACCTCTGGAACTTGAAGACGGCGAAGTAGTCTATATCGCTCACGACCACAACGGCAAGACAGAATACATCCCTGTTAAATACAACGCAGAATCATTGTATTTAACATTCACGGTAAATGGCTTCTCTGAATTTGCAATCGTAGTCAAGAAAGCTCCCGTCAAGACAATAACGCCTGCACCTGTACAGACAACGCCTGCTCCCGCACAGACAACACCTGCTCCCGCACAGACAACACCTGCTCCCGCAAGCATCGTTTCCACGGGTGAAGTCCACAGCACAACTTATATGATCGGAGCTCTGTTCATCGCAGCCGCTGCGGGTGTTGTTCTTACGGCAGTAAGAGCAAAGAAGAACGAAGAGTAACAATTCATCACTTCGAAATAACACGCAACAAAAAACTCCCGAGGCACCAAACCGCGGGAGTTTTACTTTACTCAAACAAATAACAAATCAGTTAGAATCCGGAACTGCCTTGATCGCAGCAAGCAAATCAGAAAACTCTTCGAATGCGGGAATGTCCGGGTTGTCAGCAATGATCTTCTCGGTACTCTTGAAAAGGAATCCTGCCTTGGATGCCTTGATCATGGCGAGGTCGTTGTAAGAGTCGCCGGAAGCTATAGTGTCGAAGCCGATGGACTGCAGAGCCTTAACAGTGGAAAGCTTTGAGTTCTCGATCCTCATCTTGAAGTCTTCGATCATGCCGTCCTCACCTACGATGAGTGAGTTGCAGAAAAGCGCGGGATAGCCGAGCTTCTTCATGAGGGGCATTGCGAACTGTGTGAATGTATCGCTGATGATGATGACCTGCATGTCCTTGCGGAGCTCATCGAGGAATTCCTTTGCGCCGGGAAGAGGATCGATCTGCGCGATAACATCCTGGATCTCCTTGAGACCCAAACCATGCTCTCTTAAGATGCCGAGTCTCCAGTGCATGAGCTTGTCGTAATCGGGCTCATCCCTGGTCGTGCGTGTAAGTTCCGGAATGCCGGTCTTCTTCGAAAATTCGATCCATATCTCAGGGACCAAAACGCCTTCCATGTCGAGACAAACAATGTTCATAAGTAATTCCTCCGTCAGATTCTAGCGTATATGAATGAACCGGAATCATAGCCTAAACCATACATTCCGAAGACTAAAGTTGCAACAAACAAAACCATAAATGCTGCCCAAAGAACGACAACGCCCTTGCTTCTTAAGAAGGCGATCGCGGACTTGGGCTGGTCATCTTCACCGGGTACATATTTGTAAGCATCTACCGCCGCAACGAGCAGGACAGCTACGATGAGCACGATGAGGTTCGACAGATCAAGGCCTGAAGAAGAGAAGTTTGCCCAGTTAAGAGCAGCTCCGCCTCTGCGGAATATGGCCGCATACATGTCGACTGCGTCCATGACCGTAGCAGATCTGAAGAATACGAAGCCCGAGAGCATCAGGATAAACGTGCGGACGGACTGGAAGATCCTGAAGTAGAGCTTGTCAGCGCCGATCTTCGGACGGATCTTCTTTGACACGGGCTCGAAAATCATGCCGAGCACGATGTAGATGAAGTGCAGGATTCCTGAACCGATAACGTAATTCCAAAGGCCGCCGTGCCAGTAACCGACTGCGAACCAGAGGATGAAAAGAGCGACATAAGTCGGGACTTTCTTACCGTTCTTTTTGCCGAACTTTGCCTTCGACCAGTCGCCGAGCCTAATGAGCGGCTCGCTTTTCAGGATAGGATACATGAGGTAATCACGGAGCCATCCGCCGAGAGTGATATGCCATCTTCTCCAGTATTCCTTGACGGTCTTTGAGAAGAACGGGCAGTTGAAGTTCTCGGGAAGTTCGATGCCGAGCATGTGGGATACGCCGATTACGACGTCCATGCATCCGGAGAAATCGCAGTAGAGCTGGATCGCGAAGAAGAAAACGCCGATTGGAACATAGAGACCCGTGAATGTCTGGTGATCTCCAAAGATAAGATTTACGGGCATTGCAGCACGCTCAGCGATTACGAGCTTTTTGAAAAATCCCCACGCGATTCTTACAGCACCGTCGCAGATCCTCTCAAATGAGAACTTGACGGACTTGGCCTTCTCGAACTCTGCGGAAAGGTTAGCGTAAGTATTCATAGGTCCCGACATGAGCTGCGGGAAGTATGTTGAGAACAATAAAACCTTGAAGAAGTTCTTCTCGGGTGCGATCTTTTCCCATCTGCAGTCTAAGATGTAACCTGAAGTCTGGAGGACATAGAAAGACATTCCGACAGGAACTGCGTAGAGGAAGAATGTGTTAGAGGTCTCGGTCGCGCCGAAGAGGAGATTGAGTCTTTCAGCGGCAAGGCCAAGTACGTTGTAGTACTTTATGCAGCATAAAAGCGCGATGTTGATTACGACCGTTATTACGGTTGCGACGTTGCGCAGAGCGTTGCTTTTCGAGGGGCCGGCAAGAAGGCCTCCGACATAACAGAGTACTCCTGACACGAGGACGAACAGCAATGTGTAAAAACCTAAAAATCCTGCAAAAGCAAGGCTCGCAGCCAGGACCACCCAGAGTCTTACGGACTTGGGCAGCACATAGTAGAGCAGTAAGACTGCTGCAACGAAAGCCAGGAAAAGTGCGGATACTAATGACATTAATTAACCCTTAGCCGAGGTGGGCGATGATCCTGTCTACCATCTCGCCGACATTCTTAAGACCGGTCGTCTCACCCATAGTGAACTTGATGCCAAAGCATCTCTCGACAGCGACAATGAGGTTGATGTGCTCCAATGAATCCCAGCCGTCAACATCGGCTGCGACTGTGGAATCGTTTACCGTGATGTCCTCGTCATCGAAAACATCCTGGAACACTTCGTTAAGCTTGCCGTAAATCTCTTCTCTTGTCATTTCCTAAATCTCCTTTTGCGAGAGCCTTATGTCAGTTGACCTTGATGGCGACGTTGCCGCTCTTGTGGGGCTCGGTAAGATCGAGCATCCACTCGGCCGTGCCGTCTTCAGCCTCGCTTATTTTCGTAAAGCCCTGAAGCCCGTAAAAATCCTTGACCATTTTATTCTTTGCGGTCGGGAAATAGTAGCCTTTAATCTTCGTGATATTGCGGGATTTTGCCTCTGCTATGAGCTCATCCATCATTGCAAATTCCATACCGCGCTTTAAGACTCTGCAGCTCATGAGCCACAGGTCGATGTGGAACGTGTCACCTTCAGCATGGCCGAAAGTTACAGCTACAACACCGTTGTCGCCGAACTTGTCCTCTAATCTTCCGTACAAAGTGATGTAGGAAGGGTCAGATGCGAACTTCTCGATCTCAGCCTGTGAACAGCGCTTTGTCGTCAGGTTGAACTGGTTGCTCTTGTTGGTGAGCTCAGCGATCCTTGCCATGTAAACCGGCGCGAAAGGCTTGATCTCGGCAGTCATCTCGAGCGACCTCAGATAATCGTCGTAATTCTCGAATGAAGCCGATGCCTTGGCGCGCTCCATGTTTGCCTTATACATTCCGCCGCGCTTTAAGTCTTCTTCGGAAATGCCCGTGACTTCAAAGAATCCGTTCGAATCGAGCACGTCGATGTATGTCTCAGGTGCGCCGACTTCAGGTACGGAAATGCCTGCGATCTGGTTCTCTACGAGCGCTCTCTCTACAGGGTTATCGTCCACGAAAACGAAGCTGTCAGAGCCGATATTAAGTTCTGAAGCGATGTTCGCGATATTGCGGTCCTTATTGTCCCAGTTAGCCTTGATGATGATGAAGTCATCCTGCTTGAGGGTTGAGTCGGGACGTGCGAGGCCTGCCAGTGCGTTCTCCTCGTCGTTCTTGGATGCGACGGTAAGAAGGATGCCCAGATCCTTATGCGCCTTAACGTACTGCTGGAACTCCGTGAAGAGTTCGGATTCCGCATCCTCGTGGCCTACCTTGATGTTTTCCGGACCGTCGTCGCCTACGATTCCGCCCCACAATGTATTGTCCATGTCGAGCGCAAATGCCTTCTTGTTGCGGCCGTAAACCGCCTTGATTATGCGAGCCAGATTGAACGCAAAATCAGGGATCGCGGAAACGCTCAAAGCGTACTTATATCTGTACCAGTCACCCGGGTCTGCCCACTTCTTGATGCCGTAGACAGCAGAGACATAGTTGATGTCGTTAATGAAGAAATTGCCGTGTGTCTGGGCATAACTGCAGAACCTGTCGTTAAGTCTGTTGATGAAGTTCAGCCTGCCGTGGATATTCGTAAAATCGCTGTTGCCCAGGAGCCTGTAATAAGGCTGCTCGAAATTGTTCTGAATTATCGTGCACTGGAATCTGTCTGCAAGTGCTTTCCAGACCTGCTCGAATCTTCCCATGGTCTCTTCGAGAAGAGCATCGATCTGCTCGGGAGAATCCGTGACAGACGGAAATCTTGCGATGTTTCTTGTAGTGGTGTGCACGAAAACGAGATCCGGCTTGAAATCGTCCAGCTCGGGATTACCGAAGACCGCGTCTTCAAAATACTTGTTGTATTCGGATTCGAAAAACTCCGGCTTAATGCCGTAATTCAAAAGGAAGAGCTCTAACACCTGCTTGATGTCGCTGGTCGTGGAGCCGCCTAAGATGGCGATCTTCTTCTCGATATACTTGATATCCTCCCTCGCCAAAAGCTCTCTTCTGATAGCCTTCTTCTTGCGAAGGATATAGTCGGAATCGTAAGGATACTCAAGCTGTTTCATTAATAAGCCTCCGATGTGCCGTAATTCGACACTCTATAATAACATTTTTACGCCTAAAACACCTTATTAAAAGAATAAGTTTGTATAAAGTGCAGTCTGCCGCAAAAAATATAGCGTGATATAACTAGTAGCGGTGGAATCCGGCAGGCATTAAATTGCCTTTTTTGAATGGAAGTGACTGATTTGGAAAGTCTTAGATTTTTACTTGACATCGCCCTGATACTGCTCACCGCAAAGGTGTTCGGAATCATCGCAAGAAAGCTCCACGCACCTGAGGTCGTTGGAGAGATCGTTGCAGGTCTTTTGATCGGACCTGCCGTTCTTGGCATTGTGGATCAGTCTGACTTCATCAATAAGATGGCCGAGATCGGCGTCATCATGCTCATGTTCGAAGCAGGTCTTTCCACAGACATGAAGAAACTCAAGCAGACAGGCCTTAAGGCTACTGTCATCGCATGCGCCGGCGTATTCGTTCCTCTCGCCATGGGTGCCGTACTCTTCATGAGTTTCTACGGTTTCGGTCCCATCGGTTCTGACCAGTTCATCAAGGGACTCTTCGTAGGAACACTCATGGCTGCCACGTCAGTCAGCATCACTGTTGCTGCCCTCAAGGAACTCGGCAAGCTCAGCGGCACTGTCGGAACGACCATCGTAAGTGCTGCCATCATCGACGATGTCATCGTAATCGTCGTTCTCACATTCGTATTGAGTGCCAAGGGTTCCGGTGCATCAGTATGGGTAACGATGCTCAAGGCGGTAATGTTCTTCGCGATCGCCATCATCACGGGCTTCGTTGTTTACAAGGGCTTCAAATGGCTCGATGCCAGATATGAACATACAAGAAGGATTCCGATCGCAGCTCTCGTTTACTGCATCGGCATGTCTTACGTAGCTGAGAGATATTTCGGAATCGCAGACATCACAGGCGCTTATGTGGCAGGTGTCGTCCTTTGCAACCTCCACGACGTCAAGTACGTTGAGCGTAAGGTAGACGTCAGCTCCTACATGGTTTTCGCGCCCATCTTCTTTGCCGGGATCGGATTGAAGGTTTCTTTCGAGAGCATGAATCCTACTCTCATGCTCTTCTCGATCTCATTCGTTGCGGTAGCTCTCCTCTCGAAGATCATCGGCTGCGGCACTGCATCAAAGCTTTGCAGATTCAAGTGGGGCGACTCACTCAAGATCGGCGTCGGCATGATGACCCGTGGCGAAGTTGCGCTCATCACCGCACAGAAAGGCCTTGCGGCAGGACTTATCTCCTCCGACTATTTCACGGCGGTAATCCTCATGATCCTGGTAAGTTCGATCGCGGCACCGATACTTCTGAAACTTCTCTATAAGAGCCATCCGTCCGACTGAAATCCGGACCACATATGCTAATATAATCACTATGAAAAACGAAGAGATCCGACAGCAGGTGCTAATACCTATCGTAATCCCCTCATATGAGCCTGACGACAGGCTTATCGCATTACTGCACGATCTCGACGCAAAAGAAATGGGCCCCGTCATCATCGTAAACGACGGTTCATCCGAAGAATACGATCCCATTTTCAAGGAAGCTGAATCCATCATCACAAAGCGCGGCGGCACTTTCATCTCTTACCGGCCCAACCGCGGTAAAGGACGCGCCCTCAAGACCGCATTCTCTTACATCATCGAAAACATGCCCGATGCAACGGGCTGTGTAACCGCCGACTCCGACGGACAGCACACTCCCGAGTGCATAGCAAAGATTACTGAAAAGCTCGTCGAGCAGCCCGAAAACCTTATCCTCGGTGTCCGCCGGTTCAATAAGAAGGACATCCCGTGGAAGAGCTGGTTCGGCAACACGGTAACCATCAGCGTTTTCTCATATGTCGCAGGCATGAAGGTCAGCGACACACAGTCAGGCCTCCGCGGCATCCCGCTCGATTTCATGAAGGAACTGATAGACGTTAAAGGCGAGAGATTCGAATACGAGATGCAGATGCTCCTGGAATGCGCCGGCAAATACGGCCTTACCGAGATCCCGATCCAGACGATCTACGAATCCAAGGAAAACCACCAGACGCACTTCCGTCCCATAGTGGACTCCGTAAGGATCTACAAGATCTTAGGCAAGAAGTTCATCAAATACATCTTCGCATCGCTGTCTTCCTTCGTGGTCGACATCGTGCTCTACCACCTGTTCTGCATGCTTTTTGCAGACCTGTTCCCTGCAGCATCGCTCTCTTTTACCGATGTCGGCATGGGCGTCTTCATGGCAACAGTCAGTGCGAGAGTAATCTCCGCGATCTATAACTATCTCATCAACTACAAATTCGTATTCAAGAGCCGTGCCTCAAAAGGTTCCTCGCTCACCAAATATGCGCTTCTGGCAATCATCCAGATGTGCGTAAGCGCAGGAGTCGTAAGCCTCATCGCTTTCCTTTTCCATCTCCAAACAACGACATTGGTCAAGGCAATAGTAGACACTTTGCTCTTCTTCCTCAGCTACACGGTCCAGCAGAAGCTCGTCTTCCGCTCATCGAAAAGCAAAGATAAGAAATAATCCGACAAGGAGCACCTGATGACCAAATACATAGCTATCGGAATCTTCCTGGTAATGTACATCCTCATGATCGTACTGCCCAAGCGCCGCGCGATCGTCGCATTATCGGCAGCCGCTCTCATGGTGATCTGTCAGATCCTGCCACTCGGCAAAGTGCTCCCCGCAATCGACTGGAACGTCCTCATGATGATCTTCGGCACGATGGTAATAGTCGATTACTTCATCGAATCAAAAATGCCGAACAGGATCGCAGAAGCGCTTCTCCGCATCTCGAAAAACGTCATGTGGGTAACGATCCTGATGTCGCTTTTCTCAGGCATCATATCCGCATTCATCGATAACGTCGCAACAGTTCTCATGGTCGCTCCGGTAGGTCTTGCCATATGCAAAAAGCTCAAGATCAACCCTGTTCCCATGATCATCTGCATAGCCGTCTCATCCAACCTTCAGGGCGCGGCAACTCTCGTCGGCGACACGACTTCCATCATGCTCGCTGCAGCAGACCACATGAACTTCAACGACTTCTTCTACATGAACGGCAAACCCGGCATGTTCTTTGCAGTAGAGCTCGGCGCGATCCTCACTATCCCTCTCATGATGGTCATGTTCCGCAAGAACAGAGAACCAGTTAACAGCACAGAGCACACAAAGGTTACAGACTATGTTCCGACTATCACGATGCTCGGTCACGTCGTCCTTCTCATCATTGCTTCATTCATTCCTAACACACACGAATGGACAAACGGAATCATCTGCATGGTATGCGGCATCCTCACGATCGTCTGGGAGCTCATCAAGCAGAAGAGCACCAAAGGAATGGTTCATTCACTCAAAGCTCTTGACTGGGATACGATGCTGCTCTTAAGCGGACTTTTCGTAGTCATCGCATCTATCAAGGAAGTCGGCATCATCAATGACCTCGCAAACCTCATCGCAAACTTCGGCGGCTCCAACAGATTCGTACTCTTCTCCATCATCGTATGGGGTTCAGTCGTCATCTCCGCATTCATCGATAACATTCCTTACGTCGCTACGATGCTTCCTTTGCTCGCAGGCGTAGCAACCGCAATGAATGTCGAACCGCACTTTTTATACTTCGGTCTCCTGGTCGGCGCGACACTCGGCGGCAACCTCACACCTATTGGAGCTTCCGCCAATATCGCCGGTGTCGGCATGCTCCGCAAGGAAGGCCACGAAGTAAGCTTCGGCGACTTCATGAAGATCGGCATCCCTTTCACACTTACCGCGGTCATCGCAGGCTATCTCTTCGTATGGTTCGTTTGGGGACCGTAAGCGCGGTTCGAAAATGGTTATCTCCGGCAGCCACTTTGGCTGACCAAAAAGTTGATTTCGGTACAAAAATCAACTTTCTAGTTATGTAAATCCCCATTTCACATAACCAAAAACGAATCATATTTCCAAGCAAGCAAAAAGGGTATCTCACACGAGATACCCTTTATTCAATTCTGTATTAAATCAGGCTTAGCCCTCTTCGCCGTAGAATGCCTCGTATGCAGCCTCTGCAAGAGTGCCTGAAGCGTTAGCGATAACTGTGCTGTCAGGTGCGAGGAGCCTGTAGCTTCTCTCGCCCAAAGAACCGATCGGCATCTGGCCGTCGATACCCAGGAGAATGTTATAGAAACAATCAGTAAGTACTGAATTGAAAACTTCTCTCAAGAGTTCGTCACTTGCGCCTGCAGCCTTAAGCTTAGCGATCTGTTCGCCTGCAACACTGTCGGTATCTGCAAGATATGTCTCAAGCATTGCATCCTTTTCTTCTCTAGCTGCCTTAGCAAATAATAAAGCATCCATGATCGGTTCCCTCCGATTTCATAGTTTCGTATATTTTATCAGGTATTTACTGCAGTAGTAAAGTTATCATGTCCTAATCTGTTATACGAACAGGGATATTTGTTCGATATTTTTGCTATAAAATATTCCTTATCTTTCCATAAGAATGGGGCGTACAGACGGTCAACCTGCACGCCCCGGAACCCTACATCTGATAGTTTATCTTTTACTGTTTTTCAATGGAGAGTCCGTATGTTTGACGCATCAAAACGTAGGGTGTTAATTCTCTTCCTTTTCGATCTCAGCTTCTCTTCGTCTGATGAAAAGGATTCCTGCAGCTTCAGCGGCACAGATAAGGATCGATGCGATCACGATCCTCGTCGTGTTCACAGTCTCACCTGTCTTAACGACTGCTGCGGGCGCTGCCTTTGTGCCTATGGTTACCACGAACGGTGAGAATGTCTTCGTCTCAAATGTGAGAGTCAGATTCGTAGCATTATAGATCGCTGTGAGCAGCTCAAATCCGTCATCTGTAACGTGCATAATCACAACAGTTTCGCCATCCTTAAGATCGAGTGCTTCATTAAGTACGAGAGTGATTCTTACAGTGAAGCCGGGCTCGTGTACGGCACCATTCTTATCAAAGAGATTGATGTTGAATCCCAGAGGGAATGTAACTCCTGTGTAGCCCATTTCCTCAAGCTGCTTCTTTGCTGCTGCAATGTCTTCTGCAGGTGCATCAGCAGTATCGAACTCGGATACAACGAGGATGTAATCATTTGCCTTATCTTCGCTTACGCCTTCAAATACTGCAGATACAGTCTTCAGGTTTTCAGTGAAGTCGGCAGTCTCTGTCTCAGGAACGTAGCCCCATGCGTAGATAAACATGTAGTCTTCCTTTGCAGGATAAGGGATCTTGTTCTCGCCGATAGGAGTATCAAGATAGTCATCTTCTCCGCTCTGGATGTAGAAGATAGCATAGTCGTTGATTCCCTTGATCGCGATTTCAGAAGGCTGCTCAGCGAAAGCGATCTCGTAATATGTGAAATCTTCTTCCTTAGCATCACCGCACTCGAAAATCAGATCACCTTCATCAAGCGGCTTAATTTCTTTTCCGTCCTTATCAAGAGCCTTCATGCTGAGATCCAGATAATCAACTTCGATACCGACTACCCAACATTCATTGAAGTAAACTTCACATGTACTCTCTGTAACCTTGATTCCTTCATATGTTACAAAGTGTCCGGGTGAGAACGATTTGCGCTCAGTCACAGAGAAACTTTCAACTTCTTCACCGTTGATGAAGTAGATCAACTTGCATTCCTCAGGAAGATCCTCAGGAAGATCATTGTTGATTATAGCGTCACCGGGAATAGCCGTTCCAACTCTAAGTGCTACAAAGAACGGATTATCTTCGCCTTCCCAGTTGCCGAGTGCAGGCTCATCGTCGTCAGTAAGTGCTACTGAGAAATGAGGAGGTTCATATTCAGGCTCTTCTTCATTATTCTCATCGTTGTCATTATTCTTGACTTCAGCAGAGAATCCTTCAGGTACTTCGGCTGCAGGAACTTCATTTTCAGTTGTTGCGATAAGGAAGTCAGAGAAACCTGTAGTATTGAAGAATACTGTATGAGTCTCAGCATCATATGTTGTATTCAGATATTCTGTTTCGCCTTCATCAGTAATGTGAATGATCTGAACGTTCTCTTTACCGGGATCAAAGTCCTCACCAAGATCCAATGCGATCGTTGCAGTACCGTTATTTCTCAGATCATGAACTTCCTCACTCCAATATTCGCTTGTATTAGCCTTAAGGAATCTGTTATCGAGATCAATGTTGAGGCACTCCTGTGCTTCAAGACCGTTATCCCACTGACGTCCTGCATATGCGGAGCCATCGTTATCTGTTACGGTAACAAGACCGGAACCGCCTACGAGATTTGCATCACTGAGATCGATATTTCCCTGTGCAACTACACTGGATTTGTCCTCAAAGGAATCTTCCTCAGGAACGAACGTTGCCTTGAAGTGACAGTTGCCCTGCGGCATCTGGAAAAAGTAAACGTTTGCAGAGTTGCCTGTCGAGATATCAAGTGATCCGCCCTGTCCGGGTGCACCGCCGCCGAATGTCTTCAACTGATATCCGGGAAGCGGAACAAACTCGAATGCGATCCAATAACCGTTCTCAATTCTGAGACAGCCGTTATATTCATCATAAAGACAACCGGAGTCATCGATTCCGTAGTCAGCCATAATGTTCTTTGAGAAAGTAGTGTCATTTTCTGCGTAAACACCGACTACTTTTGCAGAACCGTATTCGAACTGTTCTTCTGCACTGATATTGTTCTGTCTCTTATCGGCGGGACAACCGTAATTTGTCCACTCGATAACGCCGCCCTGTACATCATCGCCTACGAGTTCAATAGTGATCGTATCGCCTTCTATATCTGCAAGTGAGAAAGTACAATCATCATATCTGGCGGTTACAGGTACTTCTTTTCCATTAATATATACGTTAGCCAAACGGCGGATTCCTTCGGCACCGGTATTGCTCGGCTGCCAAAGAGAGAAGCTCTCCGGTTTTCCTTCTATATCAAATGTATCGTTATATGTCGTAGTACCATTGCCGGTTATTTCCTTCTGGTACTGACCATAATTAGGCATTCCGTTATCGCCGGGGAAATTGAATATGAAATTCCTTGCTACCGTTGATTTGAGAGTAACGTGGTATACCGGTTTCTGCTCCGGGCCCTGATCATCACTTACAAAAACAATCTCAAGAATACCGGTCAGATTATCGCCACTGCCCGTCGTAGAAATATTTACAACTATAAAATCAGCATTAGCAGTGTAAGAACCGCTGCCATTTGAGCTGTCATACAGCACTTTATCCTCGTCGCCTTCTCTGATTGTGATTTTCAGAGTCTTAATTTTTGCGTTTGCTTCGTTTGAAACTGCTACATTTATAGTTCCTGCGGCAAAGCGTGCATCCGAAGATGCAGTAATAAATGAATTTCCATTAATAAACTGAAGTTCTTCGTAAGGATTCTCACCGACAAACTTACTGGTGAATGTGTATCCTGAAGACTGTTCCTGGTTCTCTTCCTGATTGTTGTTATCAGTCTGAGGAGGATCTTCTACATAAGCAATCTCAACCCAAGCTGTTCTGTAATGTTCTTCGCTATTTTCATCTTCGCTTGAGGAAATATTCACAATACGGAATTTGGACGTAACCGTATAAGTACCACCTTCAGTCGTTGAATACAGCGGTTCACTCTCACGGTCATATCTAACCTGCAATGTCTTAATTGCTGATCCTTGTTCATTAGAAACTGCCAAATTTATTTTTCCTGCTGCAAAGACAGTATCGGAACCACCATAGTAAACATTTTCGCCATCACTAAAAGTGATTTCTTCACTCATTTCTTCAAGATTCTGACCAACAAACTGGCTGGTGAAAGTGTATTCAGGCACAGCCTGTTCATCTCCGTCTGCCCTGACCACTATTGACGTCAGCGGCACATTCGCGATCAGCAAACTCAATGAGGTTGCTGCTGCGACTAAAAACTTGAATAATCGTTTCATACCGGACTCCTTTCGTTTCGATGTGCGTCAAACAAAACTAATTCTCGAATATAAAATCATTCTGACTTGAAGCCCTGTTAAATACAATTAAGGTCATGTAAACAAGCTGTTGATTGTGTATAGTTTCTGTGAAGTAAGGTTTGATTGGCAAAGGGTTGATATTATCAACTGCGCGAAAAAGGCACTTCACGAGTGTTGACAAAATGTTGCACAAAAAGGCCTGAAATCGTCGACAAAAAGTCGGATTTTCGAGAAATCCGACGAAATGTTGCATGAAATAGGCCAAAATCGTCAACAAATAATTCAACATCCGAAAATTCTTGCGCACAGTCGCGAAACCAAACAAAAAAACGCCCCGGAAGCACAATCATCCGGGGCATCATCACAATCCAAAAATAAAGATCACAAACTGCTTGGCGGCGGTACCTGCATGTGCTCGCAAACGTCGTCAAGATATTCGTTTACCTCGGTGGGCACGTAGCCGAAACCGTAGGCATAGAAGACCGTGCTGTTCTTGACGTAGATGCCGGCGGTATAGAAAACGTCACCGTGAGAGCCGGTCAGGAGTGTGTACCTGAGGCCGTCTTCGCCTTCGAAGGATTCAAGTTCCAGGTCGTAGTCGAAGTCGTACATCTCGTCGAAGAGGAGCATCCATTCTTCGATCATTTCGGGGGAAGCGCCCATGTCTGAGAGCTCCCTGCGCAAAGCCTGTCTTGCCTGCTCGACCTGCTGGTCGTTCTCGTAAATATCGAAGACCATACGCGGATCGAATTCACTGGCTTCGATGACACCGTCTTCGTCGCGAACATAATAAGAATCAACGGCCATTTCATAATAGAGGTCGGCATCGCTTGAAGAACCGAATGCCATCGAGACGCAGAAGATCTCGTTGAATTTGTAGTAGCTCATGTCGCCGACTGCAAAGACCGTGGCTTCCTTGATGTTCTCATCGTAGAAGATCGGGATCTCGTTCGAAGCTTCAATCGCCATACCGGCGGCCTTGCCGTCAGCACGGACATAAGCGCCGTCGCTCAGCTGGTTGACGTCGCCGTATGAATCCTTGATGAAATGCGCGAAGTCACGGGAGCTCTTGTAGCGCTCGGCGCCGTATTCCTTTGCATAAGACTCGAGAGCTGCCGTGCCCATCGGGTTAACGAATTTGTTAAGGCAGCCAGTCAAAGGCAGCATCATGGATGCCGCAAGAATGACTGAAATGATTGAAGTGATCTTTTTCATAAACATTTAAGCAATGAGTGATTCAAGATAATCGTGCATTGTGGAGTAGCTGAAGCGTTGGTTTGTAGGCTTCGACATGAGGCCATATTCAGGATCGTTCGAATTCAATACGAACTTTCTTGCGAGTTGGATTACTGTCCTTTCGGTGAAGTTTTTCATCGCGGGCATGTAGACGTCTTCAGTGCAGCTCAGCGCATTATGGTAGTAGAATTTTTCCACGGTTTGCTCGTCACTTGCAGGATCGTAATCGACAACCGTCTCACGCGCGAAAGACTCGCAGAGATCCCACTTGTGGTAGCCGCCATCCCTCTCGCCTATAGCATATACGTCTGTGCTGACGTGGAGGAAAAACGTCTCGCCGTATTCATAAGTAATGATCAGTTCCTTATCGGTGAGATAGACCATGAAGCCGCTTACCTGGCCGGTCGTTACTATCTCGGGTGAAGTGATGACTTCGATCGCTTCTCCGGCATATTCCTTGTACTCGAAAACATGGAACGTTGAAGAATATCCGTTGCCGTCATCGCTTATGAAGAACAGCTCGGGAAGTCCGTTTCCGTCAATGTCGTAAAGTCCGACTGGATCTATTGTATGTGTTGATTCAACAGTATAGATGTCGTCTCTGTACTGCTCAAGGATCAGGATATATGCGGCGATAGCCTTTTCGTAGCTGTCGGCAAAAGCCGTCGTCTCATTTGAGCCTGAAGGCGTGACGGGCTGTGTATCCGTAGGCTGAGTATCAGTGGGTTCCGTTACCGCGGGGTCCGTTTCAGTCGGGTCCGGAACAGGTGTCGGGATATAATCGGGCGGGTTGACTATGCCCTTAAAAGCGAAGAGCTCGTCGATCTTTGTGATATCGGATATCTTCCACTCGCCGTCTTCGAGTTCAAATTCCATCTTCGCTTTGATGGTCTTTGTTTCGTCAGTGTTTTTGATCGCATCCTCGTATGGGAAATAAAGATCGTAAACCTTGTTCACAACCTCATCCCAGTCCATTACCTCATACTTGACCGCAACGGAAGCTTTCTTGCCGTCGACTTTGATATCGTCTGTATCGTAATGGATCTCAATGGTATCGAAGATCAAGTCGTAACAGTCTGTATAATACTCATCTGAAAAATCGAAGCCGCCCATCGCATTTTCAGCCTGCTGGTAAGCCTTGTCTTTCTTCTTCATGTTGGTCAGGTCGGCAAATGCTTCAAAGTCGTCATTACGGAATGCCTCGGCACACTCGTCGATAACTTTGCTGATCGCTTCCCTGTCTTTTTTCGTAGTGTCGCAGCCCGCAAGACCTGCCAGGACCGAGACGCATAATGCTGATGCAATTATCTTCTTAAATTTCATTTCCTAAACCCCTCAGATTTATTGTTCTGTTGAAGATTCCAGATAAGTGATAGCCTCATCGGTGTACATCATCTCATATTCAGGTACAGATAAGAGACCGTACTCGAGGTCGCCTTTCCACGGTGTGTAATTGCGTGCAACGACCGCAGACGCATTGTCGATATAAGACGATACGATCTTGGTGTATTCAGCCTCAGTGAGCTCACTGTTTCTGTCGCTGTACTCATCACTGTACGTATGGTAATCGGTGGTATACATTTCGGTATCCGTGTCAGAATCGTATTCCAAACGCTCGTCGCGTCTATAATGACCGACCCAGTTCCATTCGCAATCGTAGATGATCGTGTCGGTGTGATAGTCTGTTTCCTCACCGCCGCTGTATGAGATAACGGTACAGTTGTCTTCGGTCGTGAAAACAATGAACGATCCGCCGTCAGCTGCCATATAAGTAATACCCGGTATGTAGATGTAATTCATATATTCACACGTTCCGAGATTGTATATGCAGATATTAAGAGCGGCGCTGAAAACCTCGCCGTTGCTGTATTTGTCAGCGGTAAGGTAAATAAGTTCAATGCATCCGTCCTGATTGAGATCGTAAACGTTGATACACTTGTCGAATGTAAGCTCCGCATCCTCTATCAGAGACATGTCAGTCCAGAGCTGCACAAATGCGGCGCTGACCATCTTCTCATAAGAAAACTCGTCCGGCGGAGTTGTCGGTGTCGGCACTGTTCCGGTCGGATCCGTTTCCGTCGGTTCAGTCACATTAGGATCTGTCTCTGTCGGATCGGGCTGGGGCTCCCTTAATATTCCGATAAAACCGAAAACCTCATCGAGGTTCGTGATCTTAGTGATCTTCCACTCATTGCCGTCCTTGACCAGAGTGATCTTGCCTTTTACCTTGATCGTGGCATCAGTATTCTTGACCGCTTGCCTGATCTCGGTGATATCATTCTCGCGCAGATACTCAATGACCTCTTCCCAGTCAACTATCTCGTAAGTAACCTTTACGGTCGCCTTGCCGTCCTTGACTTCGATGTCATCGGACTCGTAGTTGATCGTGATGGTGGAGGCAACTTTCTCATAGTATTCGACTGCATATTTGTTCTGTGTATCGAAATGCATTGCGAGTATGATATCTTTGCTATCATCGTCACCGTCGTCCCAGTCGGTCAGGTCCAAGACAGCGTCCGGATCGCAATCCTGCAACGCTTCGGCGTATTCTCCAAGCGTGTTCTCAATTGCGGAAATATCCTTTTTCGAAGGACCTTTGCAGCCTGCAAAACCTGCAGCAACAGCAACGCAGAGAACTGCTGACATCACTCTTTTGGAATTCATATTTCTACTCTCCCCTTACAGTTTTAAGTCTGGCCCACATATAACGTGAACCAGACTTCAAAATGCCTTATTATAATTTGAATTCACTTAAGTTCTTCATGTTCGTTGAGTCTTGCGATGATGTCAGGAAGCGCTGCGTCGACCTCATCGTTAGCCAGCTGGCAGGTACCTGCATTGGTATGTCCGCCGCCGCCGTATGCAAGGCAGAGCTCACCGATGTCGGTCGTGCCGTTCTTGTTTACGATGGACTTGCCGATCATGACTGCCGTATTCTGCTTCTTAAAGCCCCATGCTACGTG
>X410_Impala__coassemble_57_pt1 | contig 22964 bp, 27 predicted proteins | sample X410_Impala__metabat2_low_PE_001 | metagenome-assembled genome bin X410_Impala | reverse complement strand
CGACTGACGATGGCTTTGCTGTCAGAAGAAGACGTGTATGCCTCGTTTGCGGGGCCAGATTCTCTACTATAGAGAAGATTGAGGGCTTAAAGCCCATGGTCGTCAAGAAGGACGGAACTAAGCAGTTATACGATCCGGAAAAGATAATGAGAAGTCTGGACGTAGCCTGTCAGAAACGCGGAGTGTCGCAGCAGGTCAAAGAGAATATCTGTTCAGATATAACTCATCTGATCGATGCCAGGTTTAATAAAGAGATAACTTCGTCAGAGATAGGCGAGTTTATCATGTCGAAGCTTATGGACATTGACCGTGTGTCTTACGTCCGCTTCGCATCGGTTTATAAGAATTTCACCGATTTGGATTCTTATACGGCCGAGATTAACAATTTCGATGTCGGAAACGGTGCTTCCGTTGAAGATAATAAGGGTTTGTAACATTGTTACAGACAAGGAAAACCTAATAAGTTGTAGAGCAGGGGTGATCTTATGGCAGCTAACAAGGTTTTGCTCGTAGATGACGATCCGGGCATTATTGAAGTTCTCAAACTTTATTTTGAGAAAGAGGGATACCAGGTATCCACATGCATGCAGGGCGACAAGGCCGTTGCTGCTTTCAACAGTTTTGTTCCGGATATCGTGATATTGGACCTCATGCTTCCCGGCATGGACGGTAATGATATCTGCCGCGAGATCAGAAAGACTTCTGACTGCCCGATCATTATGCTTACGGCAAGAACAGATACGCTCGATAAGATCGTAGGTCTTGAGCTCGGAGCTGATGACTATATTCCGAAGCCGTTCGAGCCTAAGGAAGTGCTTGCCAGAGTTAAGGCCGTATTAAGACGTACAGACAAGCGTGATTCCGCACCTGCTGCTTCAGACAGCAAAGAAGGTTCCACAGATGTTATTACATATCCCGGTTTCTCCGTTGATAAGATCCGTTACGTTGTAAGCGTAGACGGCAACGAGATCTATATGCCCCCCAAGGAACTTGAACTTCTGTTCTTCCTTGCATCCAATCCTAACAGAGTATTCACAAGAGAGCAGCTTCTTGAGAACGTTTGGGGATACGACTTCTACGGAGAATCTCGTACGGTCGACGTCCACATCAAGCGTATCAGAGAGAAGATCGAGAATCCTGACAGAGAGCAGAACTGGAGCATTAAGACCGTCTGGAGCAAGGGCTATAAATTCGAGACGAGGTAATTGATCGATGGCGCCGAGAGCTGATGGTAAGCAGATGTCGGCGGGCTTTGCCGTTTTTCTCATATCATTTTTAGTACTCACAACACTGATTGTTTTCGCAGTCCTGTTGTTCCTTTCCTATGAGAATATGTATAACAATCTCATTTTAAGGGTCGAGCACAGTACACAGGCAGCTGCAAACGATCTGGCATCAGACATTACTTCAGTTATTTCACTTCAGAGTGAGCCTTTCGAATACACTATCAATGATGACGGAACTGATAATTTCAAGAATTCCAGAATCATCGATAAGTTTGTTAATTCACAGACATACCGTTCTAACGGTTCTGTCTATATCACGGACAATAAGGGAAAGATCTACTGCCGCAATTCCTATGTAATGGATGTGTCGGATAATCTTCTTACAACCAGTGAGGCTCCGTTTTATATAGCACAGGATGATGCTCTTGCTCTTCTTGAACAGGCTGATCAGATTGGATTTGCGAGGACAGGATCCCACAACACCGGAAAAGTCATTTCGATCAGCTGTGTAAGAATAGTCGGAACACCGTATTTTTGTATCGTAAGCAACAGCGAAGATACGGCTGAGACAAAGGATGAATATGTAAATATCATCCTTATTCCTGCAGTCGTTGCGATGATAATCGCCATCGTGCTTTATGTCGTATTCGTTTATTTCAGCCTCAAGCCTGTTAAGGACATTTCCCAGGCAATCGCAAAGGTAGCTGAAGGTGATTATTCTGTAAGAGTAAGTCCTAAGTATTCAGATCCCAATGATTACACAACCCTGTCCGTCTCATCCGAGTTCACCGAGATGGGAAGGACCGTTAACAAGATGATCGAGTCGCTCGAGAACCAGGAACACGACAGGGAGATGTTCATCTCATCGATCGCACACGACATCAGAACTCCTCTTACATCGATCAACGGCTTTGTAACGGCCATGATCGACGGCACTATACCAGAGGACAAGCAGGATCATTATCTTGAACTCATCAAGCAGCAGACTGACAGGATCAGAACGCTCGTAACACAGATGACAGAAGCTTCTTCATTGTCGCATCCCGATCCTGACATGATGGAGGAATTCAACATCAATGACATGATCAATGACATCGTTGATAACCTTGAAGCACAACTTACTGACAAGCAGATCAGGGTAATCAAGTCACTTGATCCGGGTCCGGGTATCATGGTATATGGCGAGGCACAGCAGCTTTGCAGAGTAATCATCAACATCATTACGAATGCCATTAAATTCACGCCTCAGAACGGCGAGATAAAGATATCCACAGAGACAAATCCGAAGCTCCGCAAGGTTATCATTTCCGTCGAAGATTCAGGCGCCGGCGTTGAAGAGTCCAAGCGTCAGAGGATCTTCGAGAGCTTCTATCAGGCAGATCCTTCGAGGAAAGCAGAAGGCTTCGGCCTTGGTCTATATATTTGCAAGCAGATCCTTGCAGGTCACGGTCAGACGATCATTTGTGACGAAGGAAGAGAATTGGGCGGTGCTAAATTCGTTTTCTCATTCCCTTATCCGCCTGAGAATCAGGAGCAGTAAGTTTGGCCGTTAACAGCTCGAAAATCAAGGCTCTCGCAAAGCAGACTTATGATGCACTGTCAACGGAATTTCCTGACAGTACATGTTCACTGGATAACGATTGTCCCCATAACTTAGCTGTCAGAGGCATATTGTCCGCACAATGCACCGATAAAAGGGTTAATATAACTGCAAAAGATCTTTTCACGAAGTATCCTGACATGAAGCAGATCGCTGATGAGGATCCTGAAGTCATTGCGTCCATCATCAAGCCTTGCGGTCTCACTGCTTCTAAAACAAAGTCAGTAATCGCTTTTGCCAGGAAACTGACTGAAGAGTGGGGCGGCGTGATCCCTAACGATGTTGATCTTCTTATGGAAGTTCCGGGCATCGGAAGGAAGATCGCAAATCTCATTGTCGGAGAGGTCTACGGCACACCCGCAGTCGTCGTTGATACACACTGCAAGCGTGTCATGAAAAGGATCGGTATTACAGAAAGTGAAGACCCTGCAAAGGTCGAGAAAGACATAATGAAGGTATTCCCTGAAGAACAGTGGATCAGCATTGGTCATCTGTCCGTTGATCTCGGACGCAAATACTGCACGGCAAAATCGCCGAAGTGTGATGAATGCCCGCTCTCATCCTTCTGCAAGAGGAGGATTTAAGATGACTGCAATTCATCTTTCAAATCCTGTTAAGGACCTGTACGGCGTGGGACCTGCAGCAGAAGAGAAGCTTGCGAAGCTCGATATATATACGATCTACGATCTCATTGCATTTATCCCGTGGCGCTACGACGACTGGTCACATGTCGGGACCATCGGCTCTTTTGACATGAATGACAGGTTTGCCGATAACACGGGCTTTGATCTCTCATTCAGAGGAACCATATCAACCAATCCTTCGGTCAACGTTACGAGCAGAAAGAGACCATTAAGTTTCTTTGTAAGCGACGGCACCGGAAGGATAAAACTGACATTCTTTAATTCACAGTATCTGGCAGGTAAATTCTCTCTCGGAGACGAGTGTTTTGTGCACGGTTCCGTTACTCTTTTTAACGGCCAGATGCAGATGGTAAATCCTTATATCGAGAAAGCAGAAAAGATAGAAGATACATCACTTGTAAGACCCGTATATCACCTCACGGCAGGGCTTACTTCAAACAACATAGCCAAGTGGGTAAAGACGGCATTGAAGCTCTGCGGAGACGAGCTTTTATCTTGCATTCCCGTATCGATCGCCGAGCAGAAGGGTTTTGTATCACCAAAAGAAGCATATGAGATGGCACACTTCCCGGCTTCTCTTGAAGATGCAAGAAGAGCAAGGGAACAGCTGGCTTTTGAAGAACTGATCCTCCTTGGAATCGGAATGAAGTTATACAGCAGCGGACATGGCGTGAAGGAAGTTGCAGAACAGGTAATACCTTCAGGTCCTAATGGCATCGACGGTGAATTGCTTCAGAAGTGGAAACTCATCAAGAGCAATCTCGGATTTACTCTTACAGATGACCAGGCATCGGCATTCCGCGACGTGCAGACAGATCTTATGTCAACAACACCCATGAACAGACTTATCCAGGGAGACGTCGGTTCAGGCAAGACAATGGTTGCTGCTCTTTCCATGCTGATAACGGCGCTGATGGGCAAGCAGGCAGTGCTTCTTGCGCCCACATCAGTCCTTGCATCACAACACTACAGGACGATCTCAAAACTGATGCAGAACAGCGGAATGGAGCCAGTTCTCCTTCTCGGTAAGACCAAGCCTTCTGAGAAGGTAGAGATAAAAGAGAAGATCGCTGACGGCAGGGCAAGGGTAATTATCGGAACGCATGCGCTTTTAACGGACGATGTTAAGTTCAAAGATCTTGCACTCGTAATCGCAGATGAGCAGCACAGGTTCGGCGTTAAGCAGAGAGAAAAACTGCTTTTCAAAGATACGTTAAATGACGGTGTCGTTAAGAGCGTTCACAACCTGATAATGACGGCTACACCTATTCCTAGAACTCTTGCAATGGTTATCTACGGCGACATGGCAACATCTGTCATAAGACAAAAGCCCATGGGCCGTCAGGAGATCACGACATGGTTTGTAAATTCCAAGAAGAGCAAGGCGATAGAAGAGATGATGAGCATCAAGCTTGCCGCCGGAGAACAGGTCTATATCGTCTGCGCCAAGATCGACAAGGATGAGACCGAAGCAGGTGCCGACAACATGATCGGCGATCCTGTCGGAGAAGACGATACGGTCACCAATGTTTTCGAGATGAAGAAGATGGTCGATCAAATGAGCAATCTGTCGCAGTATTCAAGTGCCGTTCTGTACGGTTCCATGAAGGAAAAAGACAAGCTCGAGACCATGGAGAGATTCCTTGCAGGAGATATTAAGATCCTCATATCAACAACCGTTATCGAAGTAGGCGTGGATAACCCCAATGCGAATGTAATGATCATAATGGATGCTGACAGGTTCGGTCTTTCAACGCTTCACCAGCTCAGGGGAAGGATCGGAAGAGGAGATAAGAAATCCTTCTGTCTTCTGGTATCAGAATCAAGATCTGAGCTTGCGCTGTCCAGAATGAAGATGATGTGCGAATCTTCCGACGGTTTTGAACTTGCAGAGAAAGACCTTGAATTAAGAGGTCCCGGTGATTTCTACGGCACAAGACAGCATGGCATCCCTACATTAAGGGCTGCAAACCTGTATACTGATATGAAGATCGCGACGGAAGCAACGGAAGCCGTCAACAGGATAATCGAACAGGGCGGTGAGGAAGCTGACCGTCTTAACGATGCGATAAAGAAAATGTTCGAACTCAGGTTCGCAAGAAAGATGGAGCAGATCTGATGCCGAGAGTAGTAACGGGAAGATTCAGGGGGACCATATTGCAGGCCCCTGAAGGCGACAAGACAAGGCCTACGACCGATAAGGTGAAGGAGGCTCTGTTCTCCATTATCCAGTCTTATGTGCCGGATTCCGAGTTTCTGGACCTTTTTGCCGGCTCCGGACAGATAGGAATAGAAGCCTTAAGCCGCGGTGCAAAGCGCGTTACACTCGTCGAGCGAAGCGGTCAGGCAGCATCCATAATCGCAAAGAATATCAGCAAGATCAGGATGGAAGGCTCTGATGAGATCAGGTTTCATAAGAAGAGCACGGCCCAGGCATTAGAGCTTTTAGGGCAGGCCGGCGAGAAATTTGATATTATATTCATGGATCCTCCCTACAAGGACGTACCGCAAAGGCTGGAAGAGACTGCGAAGTACATTCATGACTTCGATATGCTGGCTCCCGGCGGCATACTCATCGTCGAACATGACAAAGATTGTGAAATGCCTGAAGAAATAGGCGGCTTGAAGTGTGTTCGTTCTTGTAGTTACGGTCTGACAGTGATAACATTTTTTAAGGTATAATTTCGGAGGATAGGAATTTTGAAGGTAATGCTCTTTCCGGGGACGTTTGATCCCTTCACAAGAGGACACAGGGACATCGCCAGAAGAGCTTCAAGGCTCTGTGACAAGCTGGTTGTTGCTGTAATGGAGAATGCCGCCAAAACGCCTTTATTCACTCCTGAAGAGAGAGTTGAGCTTATCAAGCTCTCATTGAAGAACGACGGTTTGGATAACGTCGAGGTCATGGCTTGGGGAGGCCTTCTGGTCGATCTTTACCAGCAGCTCGGATGCTGTGCTTCCGTAAGAGGCATCAGATCAGAGTCTGACTTCAGATACGAATCCGAACACGCACTCGCCAACCGCCTGCTTTATTCAGGCTACGATGCTGTGCTCCTGCCCTGCAGAGACGATCTGTCGCTGATCAGTTCTTCGATGGTTAAGGAAGTGGGTTCATACGGAGGAGACATCTCAAAGATGGTTCCTGCCGAGATAATAGATCTTGTAAAGGATAAATTATTGAAAGGAAGGACATAATAATGGAGAACAGCAATTTCAATCAGGGCGGACAGCGCTACGACGCTATCAAGCATATCGATTACCTTATCGATATGGTCAAGGATGCATCCAGCGTGCCTTTCTCAGATAAATGCTCTATTGAGAGAACAGAGACTATCAACTCACTTCAGATCTTAAAGAATAATCTTCCTGCTTCCGTAGCCCAGTCCAACGACATCGTTGCAAGAGCTCAGGATATAATCAGCACAGCAAGAGAGAAGAACAAGAAGATCATCGATGACGCTAACCGTATGTATGCCATGAAGGTCAACGATCACGAGATCACAAGAGGCGCAAGAGAAGAAGCTGCCCAGATCATTGCAAACGCTGAGGCACAGGCAGAAGAACTCAGAAGAAACGCTCACATCTATGTTAAGTCTCTCCTTGAGAACGTTAACGAGACACTTTCAGATAATATGGCCAAGATCCAGACAAACCTTACTGAGATCAACAGCACTCTTGAAGAGACCGAGTGACAATAAGGGTTTGTTATTTAACAACAGTTTGAGAAAAGCATCAACGGCCGCGTGACATTTTTCGCGGCCGCTTTCTTATAAAGGAGGTGACCGGTAATGATCCTTGGAATTGAGATCCGTAACTTCGATGTTTTCGACAGTGACAAAGCAGGCATCCTGATAGAAGATTTCATAGAAAAAAAGGACGACGGAAAGTCTTATAACAGTCTCCGCGGTCTTAATGCTTTTATCGGCCGCAACAACACCGGTAAGACATCCTTCATGGGATGTATGGCTTTCCTCAAGGACTGTATCACACAGGGCTGTGCGGTCGCTTCCATAAGCTACGGAAGGCCGGGCTTTGCCAACATGACTCCGGACATTTCAAGTCCTTCCACGTTCAGAGTCTTTTTCAAACTCGAAGATAAAAAGAACGGCTGCCCCAAGTACATCCAGTATGAACTCGGCATAGTTACGAGCAGATACATGAGTCCTGTTATCGATGAGGAGAAGATCATTCTCGTCACCGAAAAAGACGGCGAGAAAACGCCTGTCACCATCCTCGACATGAAATGCGGAGAAGGCTTCATTATCAATCTTGATGATTCGCCCGATAAGTCTGATATCGGTGTTGAAGACGAGCACCTCACGGCTTTGAGCCTGTACGGAAAGATAACCGGATACAGGGATTTTGTAATGCTCTATAAAGAGATATCCGCATGGTTCTTCTGCAGTTTTTCATCAGAAGAACAGAGCTCTTATTACTACGAGGGCGGTGCGCCCGGCGGACATAAGCACCTTAACAGTTCGGGTTCAAATGTCGGCAATGTTCTTGAATACATCAGGATGAATGATGAAGACGAATACGAGCGCGTGGTATCTGAGATAAAGGATAAGATCCCTGCGATGAAGCATAAGAAGAATCTTCCTCTTGCGCTTAAGGAGAGCCCTGATAAGCTCTTCCTTTATCTGCTCCTGCTCCGCGATAAGAGCCCGAGATCGACCATCTTTATCGAGACGCCTGATAAGGATCTCTATCACGACATGGTTGATGTATTGAGCGATGAGATGCGCGATTACACGATGAAGAATCACTACTGCCAGATAATATTCTCAACGCACAATCCTTACATAATCGAAACTTTGTCTCCTAAGGAAATATGGATCTTTGAACGCAGTTTCGAAAAGGATGACGGCGACGTTGCGATTCGCTGCGCAGGCGCTGATCCGCTCGTCATGGAGATGTTCCACCAGGGTGTCGGAATGGGCGCCATCTGGTACGGCGGACATCTGGATACAAGACCGGAAGATGATAACTGAGGCTTTTTGAATGCTGATCGAGATACTGTCAGAAGATAAATCGGGTGCTGTAGTCGTACAGCGTCTGACTGAAAGAATAACAGAGAATGAAGGTGTGGATGTTGAGGTAAACGTTCACCCTCACAGAGGCTGCGGAAGCCTTCCAAAGGACATGACGGCCGCACCGCCGAAGTTTGCAAGTTCTCTTTTGGATCTCCTTCCCGCAAAGCTCAGAGCTTATAACAAAGTTTATGGCGGCCAGGATGTCATCCTCATAATCGCCATGGATTCCGACGATAACGATCCTCAGGAATTAAGACAGATGCTCTATTCCTGTGCATCAAAATTTGCACCTGATATCAGGAGCATTGTCGGACTCAGCACTGAAGAAATAGAAGCATGGATTCTCGGTGATAAAGATGCCATCTGTGCTGCATATCCTGACTGCAGAAAAGACGTTCTTGATTCTTACGAACAGGATTCAGTATGCGGCACATGGGAAGTGCTCTGCAGAGCCATAAGCGATAACGCAGAGGAATTGATCGAGATAGGATATCCCGCAATAGGTCATTACAAAGCATTGTGGGCAGATACCATTTCGCGTTACATGGTTCCGCAGAAAAATGTTTCGCCGAGCTTTAACACATTTAAGATGGCCCTGATCACTGCACTCAAGAATCCTGTCCCGATTTACCGCAGGCGTGAGTTCTGATGGCAAGGCATATCTACGTACATAATCCTTTTTGTGCGCGCAAATGTCCTTATTGCGATTTCTATTCCATAACTGATCACTCATGCGTTGATGAGTTCTATAAAGCAGCTGTAATCGAAGCAGAATTAGTAGGTTCTGTTATTACTGAAACGACGGGAATAAATTCACTTACAGATGCAAACGGAAAAGACACTGTATATTTCGGAGGCGGCACGCCGTCACTTCCTGACAGCAGACTTATTGCTGAATTATTAGCTGCAATTAAGAAGAATTTTTCCATTTCAAAAGATGCTGAGATAACGATAGAAGTTAATCCTTCATCGGTGAGGGAAGACAAGCTCGAAGACTATCTTAAAGCAGGCTTTAACCGTGTATCGGTAGGCATTCAATCGTTGGACGATGAAGTGCTTAAAACACTCGGAAGACTTCACGATTCTAATGGCGCGATCGATGCGTTAAAGAAGATCACCAAAGCCGGTTTTACGAATGTTTCTGCTGATCTGATTACGGGTGTTCCGGGTGAGACTCTTGAAGGAATAAAGCACGACATAAATACATTTCATGAGCTCGGCGTAAAGCACATAAGCACTTATTCTCTGAGCATAGAAGAAGGCACTCCTTTTTACGAGAGATACAGCAAGACATTGGAAGAATTTGTGTCTCCCGAAAAGGAAAGAGAGATGTATCACGGCACGCGTGAATTCCTTCAGAATTTAGGTTATGAGACTTATGAGATATCCAACAGTGCGCTTCCCGGATATAAGAGTATCCATAATTCTTCTTACTGGAATTCATGTGAGTATTTTGCGATAGGCGCAGGCGCTCACGGATATATCGGTGATATGAGATACGGACACAAAGACGATGTGGTTTCTTATATCAAAGAGATGAAGAATAATACTTCAAAAGACTATAAAGAATTCTTTGAAGGCGGAGGGGAAGACCTTGTTTCTCTTTATGTTGAAGAGATGCTTTCTAATGAAGATAAGATGCGCGAAGTTCCTTTCTTAAGACTTCGAACTTCGGAGGGAATCCTTCTCGATGAATTCTATAAGATGTTCGGAAAAGAATTCGAAGATGTTTTCGCAGATGAAGTAGAGTCAAATATCCGAAAAGGATTACTTGAGCGCAAAGAAAGAACGCTCCGGTTAACACGGAGCGGTCTTGATCTTGCTAATAAAGTTATTGAGGATTTCCTTTAACCCTGAGCTTTCGCTGCAGCTTCCTGTTCTGCTCTGTACTTAGCTTCGTCAGCCTTTCTGATCGCAGTACGCATAATCTTGCCGCTGGTGGTCTTGGGAAGCTCGTCAACGAACTCGATAACCCTCGGATACTTATAAGGAGCCGTAGCAGCCTTAACGTGATTCTGGAGCTCTTTTACAAGTTCCGGAGAAGCCTTTTCCTTATATGCTTTTGTGAGGACGATAGTAGCCTTAACTACCTGGCCTCTCATGGGATCAGGAACAGCTGTTACAGCGCACTCGAGAACTGCGTCATGAGTCATGAGAGCACTCTCAACTTCGAAAGGTCCGATACGGTAACCGGAGCACTTGATAACGTCGTCGTTTCTTCCTACGAACCAGATATAACCCTCAGGATCTCTCCATGCGGTATCACCTGTGCTGTAGTCTGCGCCGGGCCACTGGTCAGCCATTGCTTCAGGATTCTTATAGTACTCACGGAAGAGGCCTGTAGGCTTTGAAGAAGCATTCTTGATAACGATGTTTCCAACGATACCGTCTTCTACCGGAACGCCGTTCTCATCAACGAGCTGAATGTCGTAGATAGGTGTGGGCTTACCTGTTGAACCGGGCTTTACGTCGAGCCAAGGGAAGTTTGCGAAAAGAACGCTTCCTTCTGTCTGACCGAAGCCCTCGCGGATCTCAAGACCTGTGTACTTCTGCCACTTGTAGAATACTTCAGGATTCAAAGGCTCGCCTGCCATTGAGCAGTGCTTGATTGAAGAGAAGTCGTACTTTGTGAGATCTTCCTGAATGAGATATCTGTAGATCGTTGAAGGTCCGCAGAAAGAATTGAGCTTGAGCTTTTCCATGATCTCGAGCATTCTTGCTGCCTTGAACTTCTGTGTATCGTAAGTAACGTTAACCGCACCGCAGATCCACTGGCCGTAGATCTTGCCCCATGCAAACTTTGCCCAGCCTGAGTCAGCCTGTGTTAAGTGACGGCATCCGTCGTAAACCTGCTGCCAGTACTTGGCTGTTACGATGTGGCCCAAAGGCAGTGTGTAGTCGTGAAGGATCATCTTAGGCTCACCGGTCGTACCAGATGAGAAATAGATCATCATGGGATCGTATGCATGTGTAGCTTCGTCGCCTGTGGGACGCTCGAAAACAGGGGATGCATTATCGATATCATCTGTAAGTGATCTCCAGCCTTCGGGTGCCTCGCCGATAACGCTGCAGTACTGAACCGTCTTGCAGTCGGGACGTGCCTTGTTAACGTGCTCGATGATCTGCGGATCGTCGGCGCAAACGATCATCTTAACGTCCGCTGCGTTGCATCTGTAAACGATGTCGTGATAAAGAAGCTGGAACGTTGCAGGAATTACCAAAGCGCCAAGCTTATGAAGACCAACCATTGTGAACCAGACTTCAGGACGCTGACGGAGCATCATGAGGACTCTGTCGCCCTTCTTGATTCCCAAGTCCTTGAACATGTTTGCAACGCGGTTGCTCTTTTCGCTTACATCCTTAAATGTGAAGTGTCTTTCGTTGCCGTCGTCATCGCACCAGATGAGTGCTTCCTTGTCAGGATCTTCCTTGGCATATACATCGACAACGTCAAAACCGAAGTTGAAATCCTCCGGAACAATTATCTTAAAGTTCTCTTTAAAATCCTCGTAACTGTCAAAATCAATTCTGTTAACAAATCTGCTTAATAAATCCATGGGTATATCATTCCTTTTCTACTTCAATATTTTTGGGGTAGAACTGCTAAATCACTCGTTGATAATCGTGAGGAACTTAGCAGTCTCCGTCACGGCTCTCTGTCCGTGAGGCTTCTCAGGATTGAAGTAAATGGAATCTCCTGCCTCTAATGTGAATTCTCTGTCGCCGACGACTACTTTGATCGCGCCTTCAATTACATAGTTGAACTCCTGACCGCCGTGACGGACGAGCTCAGCTGTCTCAGACTTGGACAGAGTAACGATCATAGGATCCATCTGTCTGTGCTTATAGTTGAAAGCGAGGGCGCTGAAAGAATAGCCGGGATAACGCTCGACCTTAACGCCGTTGCCGCCTCTTACCACCGTATAATCGTCCATTCTCGGTACGTCGCCTGTCATCAGTACTGTGGGATCCACCTTGAAAATGCCTGCAACCTTGTAAAGGATGCTGATCGGGATCTCTTTTTCGCCGTTCTCATATGCTAAATACTCTTCTGTGCTTACACCACAGCCGGAAGCTACTTCTTCTGCGGTCAAGTCGAGGATGTCTCTAAGCTCTCTGATTCTGTCAGATATCTGCTTAATGTATTCGTTCATATTGGCCTCCTGATGTATATTGGTCAGCGAATGATTATTGTACAACATTATTTACGCGCGTGCGAGTTTTATTATCTTACTTTATAAGAGCCCGGCAGTGAACCAACGATTTGTAGAAACTACAGCAGCCGAAAACCCTGATTTTTATTGTTTTCTGATAATGCGAAAAGCGGGATTGCCCTGAAATCAACGATGTTAGTGTTGACTAACTCGGAAACCGGTTGTTAGAATCGGTGCTGTTGAGGGAGTAGCAGACGCTATAATGCGTTGTATAAGTCAACATACTGGTATAATACCTGGCTTATTCTGATATGTGAGACTCAAGGCTAATATAGGTGCCTTGGGTTATTTTTTTGCCCGGGCATCAGGACGGAGGATAAATCAAATGATCCAATTCATACTTAATTCCGTACTCTTGGGTGTGGGTCTCGCAATGGACGCTTTCTCGATCTCAGTTGCCAACGGAATAGTCGAGCCCGACATGAAAAAGGCCAGAATGATTAAGATCGCAGGCGTTTACGCAGTTTTTCAGATGCTGATGCCTCTTATCGGCTGGTTCCTTGTAACGACTGTTGCCGAGATATTTACCGCATTCCATAAGTTCATACCGTGGATCGCACTGATCCTTCTTCTCTTCATCGGCGGAAAGATGGTCGTTGAAGGAATTAAGGATAAGAAGCAGGGCGGCAAAAAGGAGAAGGAAGAGGTTAAGGAAGCAAAGAAACTCACTTGGGGCGCGCTTATCGTTCAGGGTGTCGCAACTTCCATTGATGCGCTTTCAGTAGGATTTACCATCGCAGACTATTCGCTTTTACGAGCATTTGCCGCATCTTTGATAATTGGAACTGTCACGCTTGTGATATGCTTGTTGGGGTTGATCTTCGGTAAGAAGATCGGCGGCAAATTCGTCAGTACAGCCACGATTATCGGTGGTGTCATACTGATCCTCATAGGAATAGAAATTTTTATCAAAGGCATTTTCGGCCTTTAAAAGAAAGGAATTAACATGGCAAAAGTTGCAGTATTTATAGCAGACGGCAGTGAAGAGGTCGAGGCAATCACACCCGTTGACCTTTTGAGAAGAGCTAAGGTTGATGTCGATGTCGTATCGATCATGCCTTCACTCGAGATCACCGCTTCAAGAGACATAAAGATAAAGGCTGATAAGCTTTTGGACGAGATTACTTTTGATGAGTACGATCTTCTTGTCCTTCCGGGCGGCGTAAGAGGAACAAATAACCTTAACGCATGTGAAGAACTCAAGAAGAATCTCGTTAAGTTCAATGACCAGGGCAAGGGTATTGCGGCAATTTGCGCAGCTCCGACAGTTTTTGCTAATCTCGGACTTCTCAAAGGCAAAACATCCACATGCAATCCCGGTTTCTGGGAAGAACTCCGCAAGGGTGATGCAAATGTCATTGAAGACAGCAAAGTTGTTGTAAATGGCAATATCATTACCAGCCAGGCAATGGGAACATCAGTTGATTTCGGCCTTGCTCTCGTAGGTTATCTCTGCGGTGAGGATGCCAAGGAAGAATTGCGTAAAAACATAAGGTTTGGCGCACTTTAACATTGTTACACAGCGCCTTTAGTTGAATATTCAGAGTTAATCTATTACAATAAGGCGCATTTGGAGACGTATCGAAGTGGTCATAACGGGGCGCACTCGAAATGTGATTGTCATCGTTCGACCTAAAGAACAAGGCCCAATAAATTAAGCACTTTGCGAGATTGTTGCGACTTCGTTCTGATGAGATATCGCTCCAAAAACGCTCCAAATCGCTCCGGTTGACGGATCGGATGGCGTTCAGTATTATGCGATTGTAGCTCGATTCTATGCACGGAGATGTATCGAAGTGGTCATAACGGGACTGACTCGAAATCAGTTGTACTCGCAAGGGTACCGTGGGTTCGAATCCCACCATCTCCGCCACGAAATGCCTGTAAACACTGCGTTTGCGGGCATTTTCATTTTCTGAAAATCCACGGTTTGTATGCTACTTTGATCTTAGCATTTCAGGCAAAAATCGGTGCTTTTCTCTTCCTATTCCCTCGAAACCCTTGTGTTTATTGGCTTTCTAAGGATCTTTGGGGCAGAACCTGCATCGACCGATATCGCTCCAAAAATTTCGGATCAAGCAGAAAATTCAGTGTTTGCAAATCCCTCAGAATCCCCGTGTTTATTGGCTTCCCAAGGACTCGAGAAGTCAGAATCCGGCAGGTCCAAATGTCGCTCCATAGCCATGGAAGAAGAGATCTTCGCAGAGAAATCGAGATGAGTGTAGATGTTGGCCGTTGTGCTGAAATCACTGTGTCCCAGCCATTCCTGTACACTCTTAAGCGGTACTCCGCTCGCTACAAGCAGACTTGCGCAGCTATGCCTCAGATCGTGAAATCTGATCTTCTCAAGACCATGCTTTGTCAGAAACTTTGGGAACTGACAGCTTAGATAGTCAGGCCGTATCAGATTGCCCATCTCGTCTACGAATATATATCCGTCAAATTCGTAGTTGTAGCAATTGCCGCAGATGCGCTTATTCTCTTCCTGAGCTCTCTTTACAGCTGCAAAGTATTCACGGAACTTCCCGACAAGCGGTAGTGTCCTGGAGCTTGCCTTCGTCTTACCCGAATCCTGACGGATCAATACATTCTTTCCGTCTATATTCGTTTCTACAATCGTATGTTTTACTGTCAAGGTGCAATTGTCAAAGTCTATGGCGTCCCATTTAAGCCCTAAGACCTCTCCGCGTCTTAATCCGTAGAAAGCTGCGGTAAGGACAGGGAGCTCGAATCTGGTGCCTCTGACAGCCTTAAAAACGCATTCCAGTTCATCTGCATTCAGAAAGTGATGTTCGTATGCATTCTTTCTCGGCCTGTCGACTCTGGCTGCCACATTGTCATTTACGAGTCCTATCTTGTAGGCATACTTCAATGCTTCGTGGATAACAGCATGTTCTCTTATTACGGAGTTTGGCTTTATCCTTTTGAGCTCTTCAATATAGAATGCCTGTATGTCGGATGGCTTCACATCAATAAGTGATCTATCGAACCTTTCAAAATAAGGAATGACCTTCTTCTCAACAATGCTCTTGTAAGAGGCAAATGTTGTAGGCTTTATTCTTATCTTGACTATCTCAAGCCACTTCCTTAGGTATTCTGTGAAAGGCATATCGGAATGCATTGTGTTTATGCATGTTGGCGTGAAGAATTCCGTACGATATTTCTGCAGAATCTTTTCAGCCTTGCGGTAATTGCCCGATTCTACCTTTAGTCCTGTTGATAAGGTCTTGAAGTGCCTCTTTCCATCAGGGTCGTAATAGCTCAATACGGCATAGTAATATCCGTTTCTTTTTGTCAGGTGTCCTGCTACCATTATTTTTCCTCCTTATAGTTGGTTATAAGCAGAACGACCCGTCCTTGAGTTTAAGTATAAATGCATCTCTAAAAGAAATACAAGAACAAAAACAAAGGACGGGCCGACCTTCATGCGGCGTTAAGCATATAGCCTATAACGCTGACCTTCGGAATCCTGTACGAATTCCCAACCTTTACCGCATTGATGGAGCCGCTTGTTATCAGCTCATACGCGAGCTGTCTGCTGATGTTAAGCATCTTCTGAAGCTGGAATACTGATACGATGTCAGGATAGTCCGTAAACATTACCTGATAACATAAGAGAAGGTCATCATTGCGAGGAGAAAGATCAAATGATTTCATAAGGTTCATCCTCCTCTCCGGGATCGTCTTTTACCGATTCCGCCGATTTGGGAAACACTCTTCCGTCTTCGATCGCCTTGTATTCGATCAGAACCGTATCACCCGGTTTCCGATCACGGAATCCAAGACATTTTTGCCACCAATAAACAGGGGCAATGATCTTTCTTCCGTCCGAGAAGGTCAGGAAGACTCTGAGTACTCCGCTTTTCCTTGCTTCTGCCATTAGATCAATAACGGCCCTATAGATACCCGGATCTCGATTGTATCCATAGCAGCTTTGCGTCGATGTTGTGCTCACGCATCTCATCGCATCCGATAATACTTTTAGGCATATGCATGTCCTCCTAAAAAAGATTTCATGCCTGGCTAAAGTTGACTAGCTCAGTCATGTAAGTCAGATCCATTGGTGTCAGCAGCATAATGCGATGGATGTATGCGGTATAGATTGTCAAAGGTCATGGCATTGTTAACGCCTGTTCCTTGCTAAGACGCAAAGAGACTGTTCTTCATCCATCCGAAATAGGATGGATCCGGTTATATAATCCAGTCGGAAAACCGAATGAACTAACTTGATTAAATACTTGCATTTTCTCCCATCTTTCCTTATTTACGTTATTGTCTAGATTACTTACTTTCTTTTTTAGCTAGCCTTATATTAATTACTTAATTAATTAAGAGTTCGTCTGTAGAAGTGAATCGAGTTTGTATATCATTTCGGAATGGTCCAGCAAGCAACGTATTTGTGTACACAAATACACTTTGAGCTTGTCAGGGAATCCCTGAGACCCTTTTGCTGTGCTTGCGAGTTCTCTTAGTTCGAAAGAACGGAAATAGGGTTTTAGGGGAACCCTAACAAGATTTTGACATTTGTGTACACAAATGCGTTGCTTGCTATTCCGTTCCGAGGTCGCTATGACAGGGATTATGTCATTGATTAGAGAGGCAATTCTTACACATAAAGAAGGTGATAAGGCCGACTTAAACAAATACAAAAGCTAAGCAGTTTTTGCAAAATGATCACTTCGAATTTGTTATGAGTTAGAATTGAACCTCTGTGATAACGATACTATCCCGGGCCGCTGGGCTGAATCAGATCTGGCAGGATTGGAGACATAAGCAAAGACAGCTGTATACGTGTATCCATTAAATATATGCGTATCTTATGCATCTTCTCTCACCTCATTTCCTCTGATAGAATCGCAAACTTATGTTCTGTTATGTTCGATTATAGAGAGCTGATTTTTGAATTGCAATAGGAATTTTATGAAGTGTTAGCATTTTTTAACACCTTAGAGGGATTAGGGCTATTAAAGGGACAGTTTCTGAAGAGCACCACATTTATGAATTTCCACAATAGTTGTCCCACTCATTATCAAGAAACCTTTATGCGCATGTTATAATTACTTTGACAGAGGCAGATACCTTTGTCGAGAAAATCGGCAGGATAATAATAAAGGATAAGGGAGAATAGAATCAATGAAATGCGGCAGCTGCGGCGGAACTTTAAGATACGATATTGCCAGTTATGGTCTGGTATGTGATTTCTGCGGGACGGTAAAGCGTCTTCACAGACCTGAGGAAGGTGCAGCGATCGGCGAATTCGACTTTGCGACTGCATTAAGAGGTACCGGTGCCAATTGGGGCGTGACACGAAGACTCGTGGCCTGTAAGAACTGTGGTGCCCGGTTGCTTCATAATGCCGACCAGATGTCCGGCATGTGCCCGTACTGCGGTTCAGCAGTTGTTTTGTCGGCTGAAGATGCTGACTGCGGTGTTGCTCCCAATGCGATAATTCCTTTCACTCTGACAAAGGAACAGGTTGCCGAGAAGTTCTACAGGTGGAATAGATTCGCATTCTGGTCTCCTGAAAGATTCAGAAGAGGAAAGATATTATCTGATCTGACACCGTTATATATCCCGTACTGGACTTTTGAAGCAGATGCGGTAACAACATACTCCGGCAGGTTCGGACATACTGTCGGAAGCGGCGACCGCGAGAGGACCGAATGGTGTCAGAAGACCGGTATAGCCGAGAAGCATATCAGTGAGTTCAATGTCTGCGGTAGCAGGAAGTTCTTTAATGACAAGATGCTGAATTCCACAGTATCATTTAAGAGCAGTGAGTGCCTGCCGTACACACCCGAGACATTGTCAGGCATGGCTGCGGAGATCTATACGATAGGTATCGATGAGGCATGGAATTACGCCAAGACAGTTGGCCTCAAGAAAGAGATCATGGAATCCACGCGTGAGCATGAACATGCAGACTGCTATTCGAATCTGACTTATTCGACAGAGTACTACAACGTCAAATTCAAATATGTCCTGGTTCCCGTATATCTGGCAGGATGCAGGTACGGCGGCAAGATATACAATGTCGTAGCGAGCGGCACGAATGGAAGAGGCAAATGCACCAGGCCCATCTCAATAGCAAAATTCATAATCACCCCGTTATTGTTTCTGGCATATTTCCTGATAGGCGCCATCCTTAAACTGGGATACTGGTATTTCCAGCTTGGCATGATGCTGCCTTTCGCTGCCATCGCAGTATACGTGGTCATGTTCTTTATTGCATTCAATAAGCAGCGTGAGCAGGAAGCCCGGGAAAGAGAAGAGTATTACTCTGAAAAATAACCACGACAGAACCGGATATGAGGAGAGGATCATTTTGAGAAAAGGGATACGAGTCTTATATTACATTACGGTTGTATGGATATTCAGAGCCTGTCTGGCGAGCTTCATTGAGCCATGGCCATTACAGCCGATTCCGGCGGCTGCGATCGGGCAACTGGTTGCTTCAGATGTATTGGCAGTAATGATGGTAGTGGTCAGCGTATGTTTTATTAAGGAATTCAGACGAAAATAAGCAGATTCCGAATTGCCGGATTGATGTGACAGCTGGAAGTCAAACTATCAGGAGAATTAAATATGATAACGGTGAATTTGTATTACAAAGGTCAAAACGGCAGTGCGAGAGCATTTGCCGAAGAGATGGAAGAGTCCGGGATAGCAGACGCGATTCGTGCTGAAAAAGGCAATCTGCGATATCAGTACTTTATTCCTCTTAACGATCCTGAGACAGTTCTTCTTATAGACTCATGGACTGATCAGACAGCCATAGATGAACATCATGCATCACCTATGATGAAACAACTGGCAGAGCTCCGCGAAAAGTATGATCTGCATATGACTGTTGAACGCTTTATGCGTGATGAATATGATGCTGATCAACAGTTCATTAGACAATAATATCAACAGGATAACTAACCAACAATATATGCTTTGCTTATCACAATTGTGATATAATCATGATAAGAATACGATAAGGTGGAATTGATCATGATTAACATAAGGCCCGTTTCGGATTTAAGGAACAAGTTTACTGATATAGAAAAAACTGTCAGTGACGGCGAACCGGTTTTTCTTACAAAGAACGGTTATGGTTCAATGGTCGTTATGAGCATTGATGCTTATTCAAGGCTGGCACAAAATGTAGAACAGGCATTGGATGAAGCTGATGAGTATGCCAAGAAAAGCAACAAGAGACTGACTCACGAGGAAATTTTTGAAAATTTGCGGAGTCAGCTGAATGGCTAACGTTAAATATAACCTCAGATATCTGCCGACATTTTATAATGATCTTGAAGGACATGTGATGTATATTTCGCGTGTTCTTAAGAATGATGCAGCAGCAAATGAATTGTTGAATGATGTTGAAAATGCGATTCTTGTAAGACTTCCTGATGCAGAATCATTTGAGCCTTACCATTCAAGAAAAGAACGAGAGTATCCGTATTACAGGATATATGTAAAGAACTATGTCATTTATTATGTGGTTATTCCTGATGGCAAAAACAAAAAGATAATGGAAGTAAGAAGGATCTTGCACGGGCTGCAGGACAGGGATAAAACAATATGAGTTTTCTTGTTTTCGAGATGAGGCGTGGCAGCAAGGCGATCCCACCGAGAGAGATTTCTTGTATTCCTTTTGATGAAAAGTATCTGGAACAATATAAGTCTATGTATAATGCTGCTTTCCGTCCGATGAGAGAGGCGCTGGACATCAAACCTTATGATTGGTATCAGGACAGCCGCAAGATACTGGACAAAGCATCTGATATCTATATCCTGGTCACAGAAAATGATCTGATAGGTTCTGTTGCCTGTTACGGAAATGAGATTGATGATCTTTTTGTCAGCGATTCCTTCAGGAACAAAGGATATGGCAAAAAGCTTTTGATCTGGGCAATTGATCATATAGCATCACAAGGATATAGCGATATGGTAATCCATGTTGCCGAATGGAATCAAAATGCTGTCAGGATGTATTCGGATGAAGGTTTTGAAATTGTAAAAACTGAAGATATATCAGTATAGGAAATGATCAATAAAACCATCTAAGGCACCTCAAAAATGAGGTGCTTTTTAGGATTTCAGGGATGTCCTGACAAGCTTTTGTATTTGTGCGCACAAATACGTTGCTTGTTGGACCATTCCGAGCTCACGATAACAGGCCTGCACTACAACAAGAAAATCATAGTCGCATCCTGCTCCGAAATACCGCTATCTGTTCCAGATGCCAAGCGGATTTCCTGTATATCTTATCGAAAGTATCGCTGCTCATAAAATTTATTAGACTCTCTTTTGATGTATGTTTTGCGTTTCTTATTACAACATAGATAAGACTGCCTGACAGAAACCAATTGTTAACGGCAGTTTTACCATAGCCGGTAATGCGGCAAACATCTGATACTCTCAAGACATCTTTTTCAGATTCAAGAAGATGCGAATAATAGTCATGCAATGATACTTTTATATTTCCTGACAGCGACGCAGTACATAAAGAGGTCTTAGAATGGCGTTCAACCGGCGGAAGAAGCGATACTTTATGTCGCTCCGAATATCGCTCCAAAAAAGGTATTAAATCACTCTTGGATATAGAATAACGATGTGTTTTTTTGCCATTGTCACTACACGGAATCATGGTGCCAAGATACTTAGTTGCAGTTCTTTTACTCATGTGACAGATCTTGCAAAAGCTGTCTTTTGAGATAGTGTCAGGAATGCTGTTCCAGTCAATAAAATCAGGGTTCATAGGGTTTTCTCCTTTGTGAAAAAATAGGACGGGTCGTTCATGTATAAGATGTGATTAATTCAAATTTGAATGATTCCATTCGTTATACCAAACGTCCTAATCCCGATTCTCACCGGAGCGATAATGCAGACAAAGATAACAGATACTGACAACAAAGTGACAGTACCCGTCAAATGCTTATTTTATTGGCTTTATGAACTCTTTAGATGGAAGCAAATAACAATATCTGTCGGCAAAAATCTTTTGGTTTCTTTGCTCGAAATGCGTTTGCCGGGCAACTGGCACGAGAGTTCGAATCTCTCCGTCTCCGCCAGATTTCATTAACCCGTAGACGATTAGGTTTACGGGTTTTTACTTTTTGAGATGTTATTTAGTATCTCCTCAAGTTGATCATCGCTAAGACCTTTGCATTGTTCAATCAAAGAGAAAAGTAATTGGTTGTCATTTTTGTCAATTACAAAATAATCAGGAAGAGATTGATCGCTGTCACCAAATAAATAGGCAGTAGAAACATTAAATGCTTTTGCAATCTCTTTTGCGACTTGTATAGAAGGAGTACGAACTCCTGCCTCATATCTCTGATATGCAGGCTGAGTAATACCAATGAGTTCCGCTGCTTCTGATTGCGTTAGTCCTAGATTATTGCGGCAGGATAAAAGCCTTTCAGGTAAGATTGTCTGCTTCATAAACATACTCCGATTGTGTGGGTTAATTTGGATTATACCATTGAAAATACCAATGGTATATAGTATGCTAAATATACCAATGGTATATCAAAAGAAAGGAAGTGTTTTTATGGGAATCTTATGGATCGCATTAGAAAAACTCACAGTATTACCTGAGCCAACAAAAGAGCTCATGAAAGATTATTTGTTGTTCAGCGAGTATTTTTGCCCGCCTGAATATAGTCCGGATAATGTTGGATATAATCCTTGGTTTTTTGATAAGGACAATAAACTGGTATCTATCGGAGGAAAAAGGGACGAGCCGGAAATATGGTATCGCCATATTAAGAAATTCTTGGAAAAGAGGGGTTTTCAATTAATAGGCGACCCTAAGATTGTTTCTGAAATGGATGTTGACATTGATGTCAGGCATTTAGAGTTTGAGAGAATGATCGCTAGATATGACGACAGGCCAATTCTCGAACAGCGGTTTTTAGATGATGACGATATCAAAGTAAGCGAACCAGTAACTGGTGATGAAGATAACTGAATTGTATTTCACATAACGTTTTTAAAGGTATTATGCTAGTTAAGTTGTGCCTTGATAATGGAATATAATTACAATATAATTATGGTATAGAAAGTCTCGTATCATGATATTTGAATGGGATGAAAACAAAAACAAAGTTAATATTATAAAGCATGGAATTGGTTTTCTGAAGCAAGTTCTGCTTTTTACGATGACAATGCTATTTTGTTTGACGATCCAGATCATTCTAAAGATGAAAAAAGATTCCTTCTTTTTGGAATGAGTATAAGCACTAGAGTGC
>X410_Impala__coassemble_56_pt1 | contig 23323 bp, 22 predicted proteins | sample X410_Impala__metabat2_low_PE_001 | metagenome-assembled genome bin X410_Impala | reverse complement strand
TCTCCGAGGATACATACAGAACGCTCTGCGCTGCTGACTCCGCGGTAATGGTCCTTGACGGCGCAAAGGGTGTCGAGGCTCAGACCATCAAGCTTTTCCAGGTTTGTAGAAGACGCGGTATCCCGATCTTCACATTCATCAACAAGATGGACCGTGCCGCTAAAAATCCTTTCGACCTCATGGACGAGCTCGAAAAGGTCTTGGGCATCAGATCCGTCCCTATCAACTGGCCTATCGGAACAGACGGTGACTTTGAAGGCGTTTACGAGAGAGAATCAAGAAACGTCCTCCTTTTCGACCGCGAAAACAACGACCACGGTGCATCCATGGTTACTCAGAGCGTATCAGGCATCGAAGATCCGAAGCTCGATGAGATGCTCATGCCGGGTCACCTCGAGACACTCAGAAATGACATCGAACTTCTTGATATGGCAGGCGACGAGCTTGATATGGATAAGGTCCTCAAAGGAGAGCTGACACCTGTATTCTTCGGTTCGGCAATCACCAACTTCGGTGTTGAGCCGTTCCTTAAGCACTTCCTTAAGATGAGTCCCGGACCTGCCGTTCACCACACGACAGACGGCATGATCGAGCCTGAAGATACAATGTTCTCAGGCTTCGTATTCAAGATCCAGGCAAACATGGACCCTTCACACAGAGACCGTATGGCATTCATCCGTATCTGCTCAGGCCAGTATGAGAAGAACATGACTGTTAACCTCATGCGTACAGGCAAGAAGATCACTCTCGCACAGCCCCAGCAGTTCATGGCACAGGACAGAGCCATCACCGAAGAGGCTTATGCAGGCGACATCATCGGTATCTTCGATCCCGGTAACTTCAGGATCGGCGATACGATCATATCTACAAACCGCAAATTCGAGTTTGACCCGATCCCGGTATTCGCACCCGAGAACTTTGCACGTGTCGAGCCTAAGGATTCAATGAAGCGTAAGCAGTTCCTCAAGGGCATCGAGCAGCTCTCACAGGAAGGCGCAGTCCAGCTCTACAAGCAGCCGAACATCGGTACCGAGACATACGTAATGGGCGTTGTCGGTATCCTCCAGTTCGACGTTCTGGAATACAGACTCAAGTCAGAATACAACGTTGATATCGTAAGAACACCTCTGCCCTACCGTCTCGCACGCTGGGCTAAATCAGAAGTCGAGGGATTCGATGCAAAAGATCTCACTCTCACTTCAACATCACTCCTCGTATTAGACAGAGACGACGAACCTGTAGTTCTTTTCGAATCCGAATGGGCAGTCGACTGGGCAATCGATCACAACGAAAAGATGAAGCTGTCATTCGAGAACATCAATTCAAAGTAATAAGTGATCAAAACAAGATAAACGAAAGGGGACCGTCTCAAAATGGATGAGATGGTCCCTTATTATTTGACATGGATCAAGGTAGGATCAGAGGTTTGCCCACAGGTTTTCGCGATATGAGATCAAAGACTTCGAAAAACTCGGCATTCAGAGACAACACATTTACATTTTCAGTTTAAGAAATATCTTTAGTTCAGTTTATCTTTCAGTGTGCTCGGTGAGATCAGTCCCATCCCTTCACAGAAATAATCGACAAATTTCGGTTTCTTATTTAGCGGGCAGTGGTTTATAAACATAAACACTGTTCTGTCCTTCATATAGATACCATACCTGCCGTCATCGTTGGAGGTCCATTCGTACCATCTAAGTGAATGGTTTTCATCGCAATATCCAATGGTATACGAATATCCGTCTATTTCCCCTGATTCCTTAATATCAAGAGTCCATCCTTCAGCGATATCAGCATAAACATCTTGGGCCATTTCTTCAGTTTCAAAAGTAAACAGAAAGGCAACGGTTGTCATACGAGAATCTTCTTTACCTTTGTGCTCTGTAAGCAGGAAGAACTCAGTTGCATCACAATCAGGGCTAAAACCCTGAAGATTATAAACTTCGTCGTATTTTTGAGATGCTGTATCGGGATCTGTCGTAGCAAAAATCAGTGCATAATCTCCATCACCCTTTTCAGCATCCGTTATATCATGAGAGCTCTTGACCACTTCAAATCCATAGCTTTCAGCAAGCTGATAAACAGAAGCTGATGAAAACTCAAGCGGCTCTGCCTTAGAACAACCGGGCATTAAACCGGCTGCCAAGATCAACAGCATAAACGAGGCCAACATTTTTATCGGTATACTTTTGTTGTAATCTTCTGTTCCTTTGGAAGCAACGGCCTCCGGTTTTCTTTTCATAACACACAGTTCTCCTATTTTAATCGATCATACTAAATACAGAAATAATAGAATAATTGTTGCAGAAATAAAAAGGCATCTCATATGATTGAGATGCCTTCTGATTTTTGCTGTTGATCAGTTATCAGTCTGTAGGACCGGGTTCGATGGAATCATCGTTGTCAGCCGGTGCTTCGGAAACTGACTCGGAAGGTCCGGGTGCAGGTGCGGGAGCCGGTGCAACATATGCTGTCTCTTCCGTCATCTCAACATCTACAGAAGAAGTTGTGTCGATTCCTGAATAATCCTGAGGATAAACAGCGCTCAAGTCACCGTTTGCCTCGTAAATCTTCTCAAAGTCAGGACCGTCAACTGTGAGCTTGTCGATAAGTCTTGTAGCAAGACCTTCGACGATATTCTTCTTCTCGATGAGTATTCTCTTAGTATCTTCATAGCATGTATCGATGATCTGCTTGATCTCTTCGTCGATCGCAGCTGCTGTCTGGTCAGAATAGCTCTGGACCTGTCCCATTGAGTAGCCAAGGAAGACTTCCTCATTCTCATCACCGAATACAAGGTTGCGGAACTTCTTTGAAAGACCGTAACGCTTGATCATATCCTTTGCAATGTTGTTGCACTGCTGCAGGTCGGATGAAGCGCCTGTTGATACTTCACCAAGGAAGACCTCTTCTGCGGCACGGCCGCCCAAAGACATCTTGATGGTATCAAGGAGCATCTTCTCTGTATAGAAATCAGTATCTTCGATCGGCTTGTAAGCTGTGAAACCGCCTGCTCTTCCGACAGGAACGATGGTTACACGGTCAACCTTTTCGAACTCTGATGTAGCACGGAGAACAACAGCGTGGCCTGCTTCATGGTAAGCAGTAAGTTTCTTAACCTTGTCGCTGAGCTTCTTGGAATTCTTCTGGGGACCCATCTGAACTCTGAATGTAGCGTCAGTGATCTCCTGCATCGTAATTTCTTTCTTGTTATGACGTGCAGTCATGAGAGCGGCTTCATTGAGAAGGTTCTCAAGATCGGCACCCGTAAATCCGACTGTGGACAAAGCAACTTCGTGAAGGCTTACGTCCTTTGCAAGAGGCTTCTTGCGTGCGTGGATCTTAAGGATCGCCTCACGCTCATCTGCGTCAGGCATGTTGACCATGATACGTCTGTCGAAACGGCCCGGACGGAGAAGTGCGGGGTCAAGAACGTCAACACGGTTTGTAGCAGCCATAACGATAACATTGGAGTTAACATCGAAGCCGTCCATCTCAACGAGGATCTGGTTCAATGTCTGCTCACGCTCATCCTGACCGCCGCCAAGGCCAGCACCTCTCTTACGGCCGACTGCATCGATCTCATCGATGAATACTACGGAAGGAGCTTCCTTCTTAGCATCTGAGAAAAGTGATCTAACACGTGAAGCACCGACACCGACGAGCATTTCAACGAAATCGGAACCTGAAATATAGAAGAACTTAACGCCTGCCTCACCAGCTACGGCTCTTGCAAGCAATGTCTTACCTGTACCCGGGGCACCATAGAGAAGAACACCCTTAGGGATCTTAGCTCCAAGCTGCTGGTATTTCTTAGGATTCTTAAGGAAATCAACGATCTCCTGAAGTTCTTCCTTCTCTTCAACGGAACCGGCAACATCAGAGAACTTAACCTTATCCTTGTTGGGATCGGATACTCTCGCGCGGTTGCTTCCGAAACTGAATACGCTGTTGCCGTCCCTGCTCTGTCTCGTGATGCTGAGGAACAGGACAACCACGATAACCAGTGAGATGCCGAACATAACAACATTAACAATGATCGACCAGTCGAAAGGTTCAGTATAGTTGTAACCTTCGATCTTACCCAGAGCCTTTGCTTTGTCGAGCTTCAAAACGAGATCGTCGACAAACTCATAAGGGATATCCTGGGTAACTTCAACATCAAGACCCTGTTCGTTCTTGTAGTTAACGACAACCGTCGTTCCCTTGATCTCAACAAGACTGACTTCATTCTCATCATCATCAATGATGGCCATGACGTCAGACATTGTAGCCTTTTCCTTCTGACCGTAGTTGCCGCCGAAAACGATAGTCGAGAATGCGATCAAAATGACTATCATCAGGACGTAGAAGAATAATCCTCCGCCTATCGGTCTAAAACTCTTTTCACTCTTATCCTTATCAGACACTTTCTCTTATTCCTTTCTTACGATTCTGACATCGTCGAAATCTCTATATTTGCCGTCAAGGTCAAGACCATATCCGACAATGAATTCATCCGGGATCGTAATCCCGTTGTAATCCGGTTTAAGGTCGTTCACTCTTCTGCTCGGCTTATCGAAAGCTGTACAGATCTTAAGTGACCTGGGTCCTCTTTCAAGGAGCTTTTCCTTAAGCAGGGCCAATGTTCTTCCGGTATCAATGATATCTTCAACGATAAGAACGTTCATATCCTTGATATCGTATGACATATCTTTCTTTATCTTGAGTTCTCCGGTTGAGAACTCACCTACATAAGATGAAACCTGCATGAAATCAACAATGACAGGCATCTCAAGGCGTCTTACAAGATCGGCAGTAAAAATGAAAGCTCCTGTAAGAATTCCGACAACAACAAGAGGCTCGCCCCTGTAATCCCGGTTAAGCTCGGCGCTTACGCGATCCAACATCTGCTCTATCTCGTCATGAGATATCAATACCGTGTCAGTATTAATAGCCATTGTCTTCACTGCCTTTCTACCGCAAACATGATCAGTTCTCCGGACATTGTGCCTTCAGGCATGCTTGCGATGTATCTTTCACGGCTGATGGCATTCGTGAAACCAATACCGTGTCCGTATCCCGGCAACCACAATATTTCTCCGTCTCTTTCGATAAAGATGATCTGCTTTCTGGCAGATTCAGGGATCTTAAGATCAGTCATCAGACGGTTTAGATCTTTTCCGCCGGAGGAACCGGCTCTTCTGAATCTTAGAGTTCCCTTGATTCCGTTGCAGTTACCAATCGTGATCCTGCCGTCCTCAAATGCGCTTCGGGGACAAAACCACAACAAGTTATTATACTCTAACTCATTCTCATTCTCAATTATTCTTACTTTTAATATTAGGGCAGAATTAGGGATTTTAACTACCAGATCACTGTCCTTTTTGTAATTCTCCAGGTCAACATCGACATTTAACGGCTCTTCCGATGTCAAAAAGCCCATTTTTTGAGCAATTCCTGCGGAAAGCCCGCTTATCTTATCTTCAGTCACAAACGCGAAAATGTCCCCATGTCTGAAGGCTTTACGGCCAAACGGCATATCAAGGAGCATCTGCCCGGATGGTTCCTGTCCGATAAGCGAAAAGCAGTCTTTTAAGTGAATCTCCTCAAAATCGACAAGATCTCCAAACGTCTCAAGCCACAGGGCTCTGATCACACGTGATCTTATGGCAGGATGCATCTCTTTGAGTTTGGATGCGGAAATAACGGGATACCCTGACAGCTTATCTCTCGATGAAGCATAAGCTTTTCCTGCTTCCGCTGAAATATAATCCAGATCATCGCTTAAAAGCTTATAGGCTCTTGTAAGGGGCATTGCGGGATCTTCATTATAGTATTCGCCGATCTTAGGAAGGAAATCATTTCTCCAGGTATTACGTGTTCCGTCCGTAGAAAGATTTGTCTGATCGATAGCGTATCTGACCCCGAGAGCATCAAGATAATCTACCAGTTCGATCTTCTTAAGACATAACAGGGGCCTGATTATCCTTCCGGCAACCGGCTTGGGATTAACAAGACCTTCGAGACCCGAACCCCTGAAAAGATTCATCATCATTGTTTCTGCAATATCGTCTTTGTGGTGGGCAATTGCGATGCGGACTGTTTTCCCGCTCTTCTTTTCCAAAGCCTGCGCAAATTGCTCAAAAGCCTCATAGCGCAGGATCCTTCCGGCTGTCTCTTCCGAGATATGGTTCAACTCTGCAAAACCCTTGCAGTCAAAATCAAGAACCTTTAATTCAACATGATTGTCATTGCAAAGCTCTCTAACAAGCTCTGCTTCCTCATCACAGACACCGGGTCTTAAGTGATGATTGCAGTGAAGCGCATAGATATCACAATCAATATCAAAACAATTTCTAAGGCCTTTAAGAATATGGAGAAGAGCAACGGAATCAGGGCCTCCTGACAGGCCGACTACAATGATCCCGCAGTCAAAAAGCCCTTTGCTTTCAGCGAAGTCAAGGACTCTGTCTAAGATCTCAGATGTCTCTTCTTTTTTCAAAACTTAGAATCCGTCCGGGAAACTGTCATTTGCCTGTGCAAAGAAATCATCACCTTCAGGCGGAATATCCGCATTGTCAGGCATGGGAGGTTCAGGAATAGGACCCTCATCCGTGGTCACGCTGTCAAAGTTATAGTTCTGGGAAGCGGCATCACCGTCAACCGTTCTTGTATATGAACTTCCGCCCTCTTCAGGATCTTTCTCGTTATGTTCGATAAACAGCGTCTTTCTGGGAACCCACCATACTGAATCTCTGCCTGTCTTACCATGACGGTTCTTGGACAGATAGATGAATGCAGGCTTTGCATCGTTGTTATCTTTGAAATTGACCTGTTCAGGAGCGTCTTCTGAGCCGCCTTCCTCGTCTTTTTTCTTATAGTAATCAGGTCTGTCGATAAACATTACTGTATCGGCATCCTGCTCGATCGCACCTGAGTCTCTCAAGTCGGAAAGCTGCGGCGTGTGATCGTCTCTTTGTGCAGCGCCTCTGGACAGCTGCGAAAGCGCAATAAACGGAATATTGAATTCCTTGGCAAGGAGCTTTAGGCTTCTGGAAATATCGGTAACCTCTTCGTTACGTGATCTTCCGCTCTTGCCAGGCATCGTCATAAGCTGGAGATAGTCGATTATTACGAGTCTCGGCTTATTGGGACCTGCAAACAGCTGCTGAAGCTTGGACTTCATCGTGATAGGGTTGGTATCCGAATTATCATCGATAAAGATGGGATATTCAGCAAGTTTCTCGAGTGCATGGTCGATCTGTTTTTTATCACTGTCAGTCATCTTATGAGAATAGATGATCTCACTGACCGGTTTATTCATGAATGTGGACATAAGTCTCGAAGCGATCTCCTGCTTACTCATTTCGAGTGAGAAAATAGCAACGGGATTCTGATAGCTTGCTACATTAGCAGCCATGTTTATGGCAAGAGCTGACTTACCCATACTGGGTCGTGCAGCAAGAATGTTAAGTGAGCCGGGTCTTAATCCGCCCAGCATCGAGTCGAGTCTGGGATAGCCGAGCTTGACCTTACCGCCGGAACTGTCATCTTTAAGTTCAGACGTGATCTCGTTCATCGTGAGCTTAAGGATATCAGGCATGCCTTCAAAACCCTTTGTCTCGCCGACACCGCGAAGACGCGAGATCTCACCGATCGCATAATCGACTGCTTCATTGGAACGGAGTCCGCCGCTCAATGTCTTTTTCCTGATATCTTCTACAGCATTAAGAAGCTTGGTTCTGCTGCTGCGTTCCTTGATAGCATCGATATATCCGTTAAATGCAGAAGATACGGCAGTCTGGTCACCTACACGGTAAACATATCTTTGGCCGCCTGCCTTATCGGAGAGGCCTCTGCGGTCGATCTCGGCATAAACCGTAATACGGTCGATCTTTTTGTTCTCGAGGAACATATCGGAGATGACATTGAAAATGATGCGGTTGCGCACATCGGTAAAATCGCCTTCTTCGATCCTGTTCTCTACTGTGCCGAGGATAGCAGTATCCTTGCGCATGCAAAGAGCAAGCAGGGCCATCTCGGCTTCGACTTCATTGTTGTCGAAAGAGCCCTGGTCGATGAGATTGTTCATGTAGTCCTGATTATCAGCCATATCTCGATAAGATTCTTATCACGCGCCTGTTACGACTTCAACGTTGATATCGGCAGATACCTGGGGGTGAAGCTTAACTCTTGTCTTGAACATTCCGGTGTTCTTGATGGGGTTAGAGATAACGACCTTCTTCTTGTCGATATCAAAACCTTCCTTCTTAAGGCTGTCGGAAATATCCTGTGCAGTAACCGCACCATAGAGTCTTCCGTCAGCACCGCCTCTGGCAACTACCTTGAAAACCTTGCCATCAAGGATCTTTTTGTTCTCCTGGGCTGCGAGAAGTGCTCTTCTCTCATGCTCTGCCTTGGCGCCGGTCTGAAGCTTTACTTCGTTAAGATTTGCGGAAGTTACTTCCTTGGCAAGTCCTTTCTTAAACAGGAAATTTCTGGCATATCCGTCGCTTACGTTAACGACCTCATTTGTCTTGCCTACATTCTTTACATCTGAAAGAAGAATAACCTTCATAAACAATAAACCTCCGCTTTTGCCCTATTATCTTTTACAAAACAATCGGGCTATCTCCTAAGAACATATTATATGCCCTGGAGGTGCCCGATTGTTATTAATTTTTTAAATTATATCTTAGCTAACGTGATTTGTGTTAATCACGGGTGCTATTGTCCCAAAAACGGATTACTGAACCGTGTAGGGCAAGATAGCAACCTGACGTGCACGCTTGATAGCTGTTGTAAGCTCACGCTGGTGGATTGCGCATGTGCCTGTCATTCTCTTGGGAAGGATCTTTCCGTTCTCGGAAATGTACTTCTTGAGAGTAACTTCATCCATAAAGTCGATAGCCTCAACCTTATTTGCGCAGAAGTTGCAAACCTTCCTGCGTGTTCTTCTCTGTCTCATTCCGCCGGCAAAATCTCTACCACCGGCTCTGGGTGCTCTGTTCTCTGCCATTTTGAGTGATCTCCTTTAATTAAATCTCAAATGGAAGCTCACCGGACTGACCTTCATCAAAACCGCCCATCGTAGGTGCATCGATCTGCATATTGGGAGCAGTAGGTGCACTTGCTGCAACTGATTCAGCTGCGGGGGGATTGAAAGACTGCGTAGGAGCAGCAGGCTCCTGACGATATGCGTCTCCGGATGTCGCACCGGAAGATTCTACGAATTCTGCCTCGTCAACAACGACTTCGGTAATGAACTTTTTCTGTCCACTCTGATCATCGTAGCTTCTTGTCTGAATGCTGCCTACCAAACCGATGCGGTTGCCTTTATGGAAATACTTCTGGATAAAGACTGCCGTCTGGCGCCATGCGACACAGTTGATGAAATCAGCCTGTCTCTGGCCGTTCTGATCCTTAAAGCGTCTGTCAACTGCGATTGTGAAGTTGCAGAACTGGGTCTGGTTTGAAGTAAGCTTTACTTCCGGGTCCTTGGTAAGTCTTCCGACTAATTCTACCTTGTTCATTTACTGTTACCTTCCTGTCTTAAGTGATTACTCACCGACACGAACAATGAGATAACGGATAACGCCATCAGTGATCTTGAGAACACGCTCAAGTTCCTTAGGGAAATCGCTCTCGGCAGTAAATACTGTCTGAACATAGTAGCCGTTCTTCTGACCTTCAATCTCGTAAGCGAGCTCACGTGTTCCGATTGTGTCGAATGCATCAATCGTAGCACCTGATTCGATCTTAGCCTTAATTGTGTCAGTAAGAGAAGCAATGCCCTCCTCACCTGCAGCGGTGCTGAGAACTGTGATCAAACGATACTGGTTTGCCATTGTTATTCACCTCCTTCTGGACTTTACGGCCCGGCCTGTACCGGGCAAGGATGCCGTCCATATATAAACGGCAACGAGAAGAATAACACAGCAACAGAACCAAAGTCAAGCATTTACTATATAAATAGAGCTGTTATCGCCGTTCATGTCCTGCCTAATTCTTACAGGGAGATTCTAACAACCCGAAAATCAAAATTCTACCCTTTCAGAGCAGATTGAGACTTTGGAGCATAAATTGAGACTAGTCTCAATTTTTTCTGTCCCCAAAAACGAATTAAACCCGCGATGTGCCGAGGTCTTTCAGGATATACGGGAACAGTATCTCAAGCCATGCATTCAGGGCTTTTGCGGTGTGAAGATATGTCTCGTAATTCTCTCCTGAAGGGTCAGGAACGGATATAGACATGACTCTTCCGGAAGAGTCTTTCATGACAAGTCCGTTTGCTGCTGCAAACGTCGACAGGGAGAAAACCTTGTCCTTTATCTCAGGAAATGCCTTAGTGATCGCAAACGCCTGCTCATCCCTTACTGTCAGGATAAGGTCATTGCAGTCGTAGATTGCAGGATTTGCCCTTCTTGATTCGATGGAACTGAGACCCAGGCCGGTAAGCTCTCTTACTGCCTTATCCATCTGCTGATCCGGATCCAGGCCGTCCATAGCGGTAAGTCCTGCAGACTCGCAGTAGATCTCAAAGCCTGTGTCGGCCGCGGAGTTCGATATGTATGGCTCGTTCTTTTCGAGCATGCGTCTCATAAGAGCTTCGCAGCATACAGACAAAGAAATGTTGCTGTCGTCTACAAAGAGCACAGAACCCGTAAATGTATCCTTGAAAGCATCGATCGGAAGCGGAGTTCTTGCAGGCCTTGCAGGTGCGGGCATCCCGGGAGTGAGTTCTTCTTTCTTGCCTGATGCCTTGCCGAGTCTGTTCATGTAAGCAACAGACAGACCTTCGCCGTTAAATCCCTGCGCAAGAATAACGTCGACTTCCTGAACGTCCAGAAATCTCAGACCTTCGAAAAGCCCGTGGGATGCGCATGACACGTCAACCGTCTTTCCGTAAACACAAAACTCGGTATGTGCGGAAAGGATCTTGTCATTAAGCTTGTCGTAAACAGCCTTGATCTCGCTGCCGCAATAAAGACCGATCCTTGTAAAAGGATTCTTCGAAAGGAGTTCTCTTGATCTCAGGATGAATGGAGATGCGATATTGACCAGCTCCTTGGCTTCGTCATCAGAAAGCTTCTTAAGGTCTTCAACAGTGAATTTAGCATCCGCGATCTTTCCGTCAGTTCCTATGGCATCGTCACCTGTGATCTTTGTGCCTTCAGGCATTTCCATGATCTCAACCTGGGCATAAGGCGCATAGTGGCGGTATTTCATTCCGGGTGATCTTGGTGCTTCCTTGCCTGATAACGAACCTGCCATAACGGCCTCCTTGTCTTTCAATACAGAATCGATGTCCGCTTTGGTAACCGCGCCCGGTCTTAATATGACCGGATCTGTTCCGGTACAGTCAACAACAGTTGATTCGAGACCAAACTCAGAATCGCCGCCGTCAATGACCGCATAGATATATCCGTCCATATCCTCAATCACGGATCTTGCACCCGTGGGGGAAGGTCTTCCGGAAAGATTTGCCGAAGGTGCCGCAACGGGCACGCCGCAGTATTTAAGGAACTTATTTGCAACGGGATGCGAAGGCATTCTTACGCCGACCGTATCAAGACCTGCCGTAGTCTCGTCAGAGATCGAATCTGCCTTCTTCATCACTATCGTGATCGGGCCCGGCATGAAAGCATCGATTAACGTCTGCGCAAGAGGAGTGATCTCGGAAACGATATCTTTTATCTGCTCTTTATCACCTATATGGCAGATGAGCGGATTATCCGCAGGACGTCCCTTGGCTTCGAAAACTCTCTTTACCGCTTCGCCGTTACCTGCATCACAGCCAAGGCCGTAAACAGTCTCAGTGGGAAAACCTATTACTTCACCGTTTCTCAGGTGCTCTGCGGCATCCTTTAATGCCGCATCGTCGTCTGATTCTATAAGTATCGTCTTCTTATATTTCTTTTCGCGGTCCATATATATCACCTTATATTATTCTTCATTACTGCTCGCATTATCTGCCGCCTGTGCCAGAGTCAGTGCATCGACTATCTCATCAAGATCGCCTGCAAGGATACTGTCCAGCTTATAAAGTGTCAATCCGATCCTGTGGTCGGTTACTCTTCCCTGATGGTAATTATATGTGCGGATCCTCTCGGATCTGTCACCTGTTCCAACCTGTGATTTTCTTTCGTCACTTATCCTGTCCACATCGGCCTGATGAGCTATAGCCCACAAACGTGACTGAAGGACTTCCATCGCCTTTTCCTTGTTCTGGATCTGGGATCTCTCGTCCTGACAGGTAACGACCATTCCGGTCGGAAGATGCGTGATCCTTATTGCGGATGAAGTTTTGTTGATATGCTGTCCGCCGGCGCCTGATGACCTGAATCTGTCGATCTTAAGGTCATTGGGATTTATCTCAAAGTCAGTCGGTTCTGCCTTAGGGAGAACTGCAACCGTAGCCGTTGAAGTGTGGACTCTTCCGCCTGATTCGGTTACCGGTACTCTCTGCACCCTGTGTACCCCGCTCTCGAACTTCATGCGTGAATAAGCTCTGGGGCCGTCGATCTCTGCAATTATCTCTTTATATCCGCCAAGTTCCGTCGGACTCATGTCAACGACACTTACGTCAAATCCTTTAAGCGCTGCATATCCCTTATACATCTTGAAAAGATCAGATGCAAAGAGCGCGGATTCCTCACCGCCAGCACCTGCCCTGATCTCAAGGATTACGGATCTTGAATCTCTGGGGTCACCGGGAGTCAGATATATCATGAGTTCTTTTTCGAGTGCGGCAAGTCTGTCTTTTGCATCGGCAAGTTCACTGTTTGCAAGACTTCTCATCTCGTCATCGCTTCCGAGATCACCGCTCTCGAGAAGAGCAAGTATTCCCTCTATTTCCTTTTCGCAGGCTTCGTAACTCTTTATGGCTTCGACCTGCGGATTAAGTGCGGCAAGTTCTTTTGAATACTTTGTGTATTCTTCAGGGCGCGAAGCAACAGCCGGATCACTCAATGTTCCGGTAAGCTCCTCGTATTTTGCTTTTATCAGGTCTGTCTTGCTCTTATCTATAGCCATTGCTATTCAAAAGTATCACATACGGGTAATTATTTCCAATAAAGAAGCTGCCCCGAAAAGAAGCAGCTTCCGCAATTTGTTTTTGTTAACGGCTTTATGCCTGAGGTGCCGGAGGTACTTGGGCCTGCTGGGGCGCAGCAGGAGCGGCAGGTGCCACAGGTGCAGCGGGAGCAACGGGTGCTATCGGAGCAACGGGAGCCTGAGGTGCCACGGGTGTCCTGTTCTGAACAGGCACATTGGTCAATACCTCATACTCGAGCTTATGTCTCAAAGGCTTCTGGCAGCGCGGACAATAAACAAATCCGTGCGGATACCACGCTCTGTGACCAAGATCATATGTATGGTAATCGAATTCATAGTAGCAGTACTCACATCTGCAGTGGAACGTCGGATTGTACTCCATATATCCTGCAACGGGATAAGGATTTACAACACCGCTGTTCTGAACCCATGGTCTTGCAGGTCTCAATTGCTGCTGGACCTGAACAGGCGGAACTGCTGCAACAGGTGCTGCGGGAGCAACGGGTGCAACGGGTGCGACGGGTGCTGCGGGAGCTGGAGCTGCTCCTGCCTGAGCTCTGAAATTAAATCCGCATCTCATGCAGAAATTGGCCTCATCATTGACCTGAGTTCCGCACTGATTACAGAACTTGCTCATTGATTCTTCCTCCTCTTATTCCATATTTACACTATCGATAATTATACGGCTTAGAATACATAATGGTCAAATCAGCAGTCGCTGCTGTCGTCTATTATGTTGCCATTTCTGACGTTCTTTTCAATCAGGTGTTCTTTCTCATATTCCCATATCTGTTCCGATCCTAAATGAACTCTTTCGTTACGTTTTAATACCTGACTCCGTTTAACGCCATGTTCTTTCCATGCACGTCCGTCCGTCGCATCATTTAATATGAGCGGCTGGAAACAGTCCATCGTTCTTGCAAATTTTGCTTCAGTTGTTTTCTGTTCTTCAAACTCATACCAGAGATTCTTCAGATATTCGCCCTGGTCTTCTGGCAGAAGCCCATACAGTTTATCTGCAGCTTTTGCTTCACGTTCCGCCTGTGTCTTCTTTCCTTCCTCATCGTATGCATATGTGTCACCTGCATATACTTCAACAAGATCGTGAATCAGAAGCATCGTAACCGTCTTTAAAACATCTATGTCTTCATTAGAATATTCTTTTAGAAGAAGCGTCATTATCGCCATGTGCCATGCGTGCTGTGCATCGTCTTCATGAGTCTCACAATCAGTAAGATAACTCTGGCGCTTGATCATCTTCTCTTTATCAATTTCTCTGATGAAGGCCAGCTGCTTTTCGAATCTTTCCTTGTCATCCATAGTTTTCTTCACCACCCAAATCAAAGTGTACTCAGATTAAGTTTTCCATATTTCTTATATACTCTTACATAATCGTTTACTGCACACAGATGGCGGTCAATGATGTTATTCCATCCGATCTCGTTAAGATTGTCATAATCATCACAAAAGAAATTCTTCAGATCATTCATCACTTTTACCATTCGTGCTTCAAGATCAGTATATAAACAGATGAGATGCACTCCGCCCTCATTCTCTTTGCTGTTGTGACCGCTCATTGTCTCAATGATTATTATCTTGTTTCTCTTATCGAGTTCAGTCATCTTTTCCATCTCATCCAGAAGATGTGATACCCAGTAATTCAGATCAACATGTCTTCTGTTAAGGACCTTGATAATTGAATTGTGTTTGTTCCAAACAACATCTTCATCTTCCCAGAGTTTCTCGAAAAGACCTTCCAGGATCTCCTCATCCCATTTACGAAGCAGATCTTCACCGGGATTCATAGCCTTATATCTTTCATAAGCGGCGCTGTCTTCCCTGGCCATATGAAATGTTGAGCCCTGAAATCTTATATAACTCTCTTTAACCGGATCAGTCATATTTATATATTCCTTCATTTCCTATATAAATAAATTTATACCACTTTCAATTAGCGAAACAAAAGAAAAAGACGACCGGAACAACTTCCGATCGTCTTGGGTATGGTGGATGATACAGGACTCGAACCTGTGACCCCATGCACGTCAAGCATGTACTCTAGCCAGCTGAGCTAATCATCCTTAAATGAACTTTGAAAGTATACCTTGTTTTATTCTCTTTGACAATCTGTTCTTTTAATTCATTTTCGAACTCGATTATTAACAAATTGTAAACGCATTTGTTAACATTTCCATTTATCAAATTTGTCTCATTTCTCGTTTTTTTGTTGAATATCTTATTTGATGATGTAAATTTACCACCCGCAAACCGCTTGCAATCAATGGATTTTTGACCGTTTTGCACCACTATGCACAAAAACAGGCGTATTCGATTGGTTATTCGCACAAATTAGGGAGAAAATATGAAAAATATGAACACATTGTGAACAGTCTGTGATATATTTGTTTCATACAAAGCAAAACTTGTTAAAGGGGAGGCAGCTTATGAGAAGGATTGGAAAAACACGTAAGGGTTTCACACTCGTAGAAATGGTTCTTGTAATAGCTATCATTGTTATTCTTGCAGGCACACTCATTGTAGCTATCGGAAGATATCTCAATGGTGCAAATTCTGCTGTTACCTCAGTTTCACAGCATAACAGCCAGATAGATTATGTTTACGATGTTTGTGAAGAGGCAATAAATAATAGATAATTGACCGTCTCAAGGGTGAAAAAGACATCAAAACCTCTTATCCATAAAAGTGAAGCACGCAAAAAACCTCCCGAATCTTTGGGAGGTTTTTTGTTGGTTTATTCACTATTAATACCGGATCTTATTCCAGCGTGATATTCAGCACCTGGGGATTGTGGTCGCTGCTTTCAAATCCGAGATCCACGATTTCATAAGAATCGACTCTGATATTAGAAGAGACAATAAATCCGTCGATAATGTAATACTGAAGCGAATTCGGATCGTTGCCTTCCAGAGGCGCATAAAGCGATCTGCATGATGCAATGTCAGAATTCATAAGGAACTGCCAGTCTGCTTCATAAGGACTTACATCCATATCTGCAGGCTGCCACTGTTCAGGATATACAGGGAAATTATCCTCAATATTGGAAAAAGTCTGGTTGAAATCGCCGCCTGCAATTACGTAATTACCCTTCGCAGTCTCCTCATTAAGGATACCCATCAGCATCTCTGCCTGAGCAGTCTTACCTTCACCGTCATCATAAGCTTCAAGGTGAAGATTTACGATTACGAGTTCCTTACCGCCTTCAACGGGAATTCTTGTGATAAGAAGACATCTCTTAAGATTAAATGTTCTGATTGGCCATGTAAAAGGACAAGGCAGCTGTACTCTTGTTGCAGATGTTGTCGGATAGCTTGAATATGTGGCAATACCTGAATCAATATGTCCGTATGGCGGAACCGGGATCGGGAAAAACTCAACTCTGAAGTTGTTTGCAAATGCCATGTTGCTAAAACCCAAACCGTCAAAATACAAAGTCTCATTAACGTGACGGCTTCTGCTGCTGTCAAGGTCGATCTCCTGAAGCAGAAGGATATCAGGATCCTGTGCCTTGATCTCACTGACAATATTGTCCATGTTTGCCCTTACGCGGGCTTCATCACCGGTATATACCATCTTACCGCCGTCCATAAAGAAGTCGGCATTGTCACCTAATGCGCCATAACCGATATTCCAGGCAACAAACTTTACCGAGTCACCTGCTGCAAGGGCCTTAGCCTGTCCTCCGACAGTTTGAACCGGAACAACTTCAGTATCCTCCGGTTTGTATTCAACGATGGTAAGCCATGTCAGCAATCCGCCGACAAGTACAAGCAGGACAATTACTAAAATAAGCAATGCCTTTAAGATCTTTTTTAATGTCTTCATTTTCGTTCCTCCGGACTAACAGCCCCATACAAAATACAGTGCCTATTATAAACTAATGTCCCGGAAAACAATCATTCAGTAATTGCGGTTTCTGTATAAATAATCCATGCCGTAATCAATCATATCCCTTACCTGCTCGTTGGTCCTTCTTCCGCCCTTTTTACGGTTGCAGCGCCAGCACAGGCATTGAAGGTTATCTATATCTTTTCCTGTTCCGCCCTGGGATACGGACCGGATGTGATCTGCTTCAAGAAGGAGATAATCACCCAACCCTTCACACAGACTGTCCAAATAATCTTTAGAGATACCGCATATCTGACAGGTGTAATTATCACGCTCAAAAACTTCATTCTTATCAGAAACCCTGATCCTTCTTCTGCGTGCAACTTCCCTGTCGATCTCTTCCTGCCTTAAGATATCACGCTGCTGCCGTCTGAATCTGAACGTCACAACAATAAACGCAATAAGAACGATTGCAAGAAGGATTATCAATGCGTATACGATCACGGGTGATCTTGAAAAATCATCAAACCAAGTCATAAGCCTATCTCCATATTATTTTCAATCAGATTATATAAGATCCGGTCTTATCAATCTTTCTAATAATAGGACTAAACAGACAGTTTCAACTCAGGTTTTATCGGTATGTTTTTCTAAAACAATGTGTATTATCAATAGATCCGTTTCTGGATATCAGCAGAGAAAACTATAGTTCTCCTGGAAATAACCATAATCGACAAAATTGAATGTGATCGAAGTTATCTTGGCATTATCATCCCTGTTTACCGAATAGAAAACGATTACGGCATCAGACGGAGCTGTCTCCATCGTTCCCCATAAGAATGCGGAAAAATAATGAGACGGATCTTCTTCATTGATCGTAAGAGCTCCGTTATCTATAAGGAACCTTATCTCTTCCGATTCATCATAACCTTTACGCCATATCTTAAGAGGCTTGGCGATCTGGAGATACCAGTCAGCTTCCAGGTGCTCGTGATTTTTCCGGAACCAGTCTCTCTCGCAAGGTGACGGGAATCCTTCTTCATCAACTTTGAAATAGTCGCCTGTATGTGCCATCTGGCCTTTGCCTTCGGTAGCTTCCTTTGAGAAGACCTCATAAAGTCCGTTTGGATGTTTTATGATCCTTTCCGAACTAAGCATCCTCTTTTCCGTGTCGGAACCGGCACCAAACTCCCACGCCTGGCGCTTAGTATTCTTTTTTATCGCATAAGGTTGTTTAGCATTTTCGGGTGACATATCTGATACTTCCGTTAAAACACAAATTTCTCTTACAGATTATAACACGATATTATATAATCAAAATATGTTGAGAAACAAATCTGACATTATTCTTTCGATCATCATTCCGGCTTACAACTGTGAGCCCTATATAAACGAGTGTTTAAATTCCATACTTGATTACAATCACAAAGGTGTTGAGATCATTGTCGTAGACGACGGTTCAACTGACGGAACCAAGAGCATTCTCTCAGGCTACGAGAACGTCTACGATAATCTGAAGATCCTATACTGCTCACACAAAGGTTCATCAGCAGCACGCAATATCGGACTTGATAACTGCAGCGGCGAGTTCATCGCTTTTCTGGATTGCGATGACACAATAAGAGCAGGATTTATCAACGAAGGACTCGGACAGATATCAAGAAATGCCGACCTTTATATTTTCGGAATCGAGAGATTATATCTTTCAGGCGAAAAGGAACTCTGGAATGTATCCGACCATGAATACTCCAATGTTTCTGATTTTGCCGATGAATATATCCGTGTCAGAAAACTACTTATCTACTCCAACTGCAATAAGTTCTACAGAAGAAAGATCATCGAAGAAAACCACTTGCGTTTCGATGAAACTCTGCTTTACGGCGCGGACAGATTATTCAATTACAATTATCTTCCTTTTGCATGCAGTGTGATCACTTCGTCTCTCATCATGCTAAGTTACAGACAGAGAAGCGGAAATTCGCAGTCCCCTGCCCATGTACCTGAATTTTTCAAGAACGTAGTTGATCTTCACAGAGCTAAGATCAACTGTTTCTGCAATCTGTCCAACGGAACTACCACAGACGAACAGATAGATTTTATTGCCTACGATCTGTCCAGAGAAGTTGAACGAGCAATAGACCGTTTCGATGCTCATCCAGAAGAAAAAGAAGAGAATCTTCCCTACATAAACAGACTTGTTTTCGGAAGCATTCCCGATCTCAAAAAGCCCATCGATATCTTGCTGGTCCTTGGCAGCAACAACTGTGAATACAGAGTTCAGCGCGCTCTTGAGATAGGTAATCTCTATCCCGGAATACGCTATATCGTCAGCGGCGGGAATCCGCACATCAGCGGCATCGGAACCGAAGCAGAATTCATGGCAGATTACCTGAAGAAGAACGGCGTTCCCGTAACCGATTACATTCTTGAAAACAGAGCCAGGAACTCATTTGAAAACTTGTCTTTTTCTTCAAGTATCGTTGATTCGATAGAGCATGAAAGACCTGAAGGATCTCCCAAACTCCGTATCGGAATAATCACCGGAGGATTCCACATTCCGAGAACGAGAATGGCTTTGGAATCTGTAAACGGATTTCCTAATGCGGAAGTTGTTTTCATACCCGCATACGGTCCCAATACAGCGCCTGACAACTGGTTTGCAAATCCAACAGGACGCGCGGTAGTTCTGTCAGAAATCAGAAAGCTGGCAACACTTAAAAAATTTAAGGACTATAAATTAGGACCATTCAGATAACATTTTATTTCCAAACAAAAAGCACCTTAATCACATGACTAAGGTGCTTAATTATTTACTGTATTTATCTGCTATTCCCGATGCCGCGTAACTGTTGGTCTTATCGGACATGATGATCTCGAAGATCTTTCTTGCTATGTCAGGAACGCTTGTAGTCTGTCCCTGAGCTGTCTTGAACATGATAACTTCTCCTTTCTTTCGTTTTTTAAACTGGCGGTCACAGAGGGAATCGAACCCCCATTTTCCGGTTCGTAGCCGGACGGTTTATCCGTTAGCCTATGCGGCCTTTTGTAGCTTCCGCTGAGACTCGAACTCAGATTCAGGGTTGGCTGACCACTGCACCGGCCGACGGTGACAGAAGCATTTGGTTGGAAAGGAGAGACTCGAACTCTCGACCACCGCTTTATAAGAACGGCACTCTAACCGACTGAGTTACTTTCCAGTATTTGGTCGTAGCTGATAGAATCGAACTATCGTTACCCGCATATCAGACGGGTTTCCTGCCTTTGAAAGAAGCTACGATTTGGTGCCGCCTGAGGGTATCGAACCCACTCGAAGTACTTGAACTGACGGATTTACAGTCCGTCCCGCCTCCTTAACGGATTACGACGGCAAATTGGGTGGAACACCGGGGATCAAACCCGAACCTGCAGTGCCACAAACTGCTGTGCTGTCATTACACCATGGACCACATATAAACGTTGGTGTCCGAGGCGGGACTCGAACCCGCAAAACCTGCGTCCTTAGCGCAGTACCTATGCCAATTCGGTTACACGGACATTTGGTCGGAGTAGAAGGAGTCGAACCTTCGCCACGTGGTCCCAGGCCACGGATACTTCCGTTATACGACACCCCGATGATGAAACAGGCCGTATTCCTATTATCAGGAGGACTCTACAAAACAACCTGTTTCAATTGCGGATCTTAAGACTGAATGCAATCAGTCATTGGCGACCTCAAGGGGAGTTGAACCCCTGTCTCCGGCGTGACAAGCCGACATAATTGCCGCTATACCATGAGGCCATATTGGTGGACCCGAAGAGACTTGAACTCCCATCACCCGGATTAAAGGTCCGGTGTGTTACCTTTACACTACAGATCCATGGTGGACGGTGTTGGTTTCGATCCAACCTCCCTTGGGCTTCAACCAAGTGCTTTCACCAGATTAGCTAACCATCCGTTTTTGGGATAACAAGAAAGACGCCGCGTCTTTAATGCCATCCCCAGACATCTCGAAAGAGTGCCTGTTTCTTTCGAAGAGTCTGTATTGGCACCCATGGAAGGACTTGAACCTTCAACCTCCCGGTTAACGGCCGGATGCTCTACCGATTGAGCTACAAGGGTGTGTAAAAGATTAAGTTTTCAAGGTTCGTGGGCGAATAAAAAAGATCGCCCGGTTTTTGTTTTTCCGGACGATCCTGATCTCATTCTTACAATTGTTTGTGCCTAAACAAAGTCAGATTAACATCGTAACCGTACGGAAAGTTTGCCAATGCTATAGCCAAAAAGATGCTCATTATCCGGAAGGGATATCGGTGCATAAGGACGAACTGAACCAAACGCTGTGTTGCCGTGCGTTTTGAGATTTTTAAATATATCCTGTCTCATAGATGCAGTTTGCATTGTTCTTTTCCTTTCGATATTTCCTGATAACAAAAAAAGAAGTGCTGAACGATCCGGACCTGCAATTATCAGGTCGGATGTCGGACAGGCACTTCCTTCATCGCCGATAAGATAACACAACAAAAACTGATGCGCAACCCCTATTTTCGAATTTTCTGAAATCAAAAGAGCCCAACAACCGTGCGGTTTTCGGGCTCTATATTATTAATACTTTTAAGATGTTTTTTTGCGTCGGAAACTGCTCGAAAATTTTTTTAATTTCCGCTTACAGCTTCTTAAGTTCTTCGTAAAAACTTGTGACATCACATGATGCGTCACCCTGAAGTCTTCTTCCGATCCTGTTGTAAACGAACGCATTAGTTCCGTTGATATTTACACCATAACCGATATTGGAACTGATGAATCCTCCGCCGATATTTCTCCATATGACAACGCTCAAAAATCCGGACGCCTTTTTCATGATGTCGCCGCCAGCTTCAGGGGGGATCTTCTTTGTAAGGATAGCCTGGCTGAGAGCTGCAATTATCTGATCCAGCTTAGGGATCGATGTCTCTTCAAAATCGAGATCCATGTTGAATACTCTCTTTACCAGATCGAGAAAATCGAGTGCATATCCGAGCTGCATGAACTCTCCGTTAGCAAGTTCCGGCTGTCCTCCAGAGATCTTCTTCGCAAGGTCATCGTAATAAGCAGTAAGCTCTTCTATGGACTTGCCGTAATCGATCTTACAAGCCTCAACGGGACCTACCTTCAATTCAAAATCAGCCATCTTTTTGCTCCTTCCTGATAAAAGAAATCAGCATAAGTATATAGCATACCGTCTTGGGAAGCATCAGCATTCCAAGTATAGGAACCAACGTTGCAAATATCGCAACCGGAATATAAAACAGAAAAGACAATGTCGTATAGAGCCATAATCTGCCGAGATACTTGTCTTCTTTCCGCACTTTGAAATAGAGATAAACAACTATGCCGCCGATAACGATGAATGGCAGATTACGGATAACTCCCCACAGCATTGATCCTTCACCCGTAAACCAGTTATTTCCCGGTGCCAGGCAAAGAGCGATTCTCAACGCAGCAAGAATATAGATAGTGATGCCAACGTTTTTTGTGTTCTTGTCATCCTTGTTGTAGACGCCTTTATAGAGCAGGAAAGCAAGGATGTAAAAGATGGTCATGGTAATGGAAGTTACAAGCTTACCAAATCCCAGATACCACGTGAAATCTTTATCAATGAAATAATTCAATACTCTCGGAACAAGATGGAACGAATCACCGAGTCCTAATACCAATGCCGCCGTTCCCATGAGGACATCGTTTTTATTGCGATGCTTTATCAGTATCACGATGCCTGTAAGTATCGCGAAGACAAGATACAAGATATCAAATGTTGATTCGACGTATTTCATGTTCTGTTCAGGCTCCTGATAAGATTTCTCCGACAGATGTATTTTACCATCTCATCAAGGCTTATACCTTAACCATATAAAGCGCGTGGAAATATTTCTTCATTGCCATCAGCTCATCGAAAGTTCCCTGCTCTTCTATCCTTCCGTCCCTCATGACGAGGATCTTATCGTATCTGCGCATTAACCTTTCTTCAAGCGAATGAGTGACAACGATCCTCGTTATGCCTGTAAGGTCCAGAATATCAGATGAAACTTTATATGCAGTCTGTGAATCAAGTGCTGCTGTGATCTCATCGGCAACAAGGACAGAAGATTTTTTAAGAAGACTTCTTGCAATGGATATTCTCTGCTTCTCTCCTCCTGATAATGCATTTCCGCTTTCACCACAAAGATAATTACTTCCGCGTTCTTCTATCAGTTCATTAAGATTGGATCTCCTGATGGCATCTTTTATCTCATCCTCAGGGAAATCACGGAACATCGTGATGTTGTCCCTGATCGAAGAATTAAATACAAACACATTCTGATCGATCGATGACACCTGGTCGAAAAATGAATCCGAAGACGAGTCCTTAAGATCCGTGTCATCCCACCTGATCTTGCCGCTGTATCCGGCGCCGCAAGCACCGGACATAATGAGATTTAAAAG
>X410_Impala__coassemble_55_pt1 | contig 23604 bp, 21 predicted proteins | sample X410_Impala__metabat2_low_PE_001 | metagenome-assembled genome bin X410_Impala | reverse complement strand
GTCTTATTTACAAGACCACCTGACTTCTTTACAACAGGTTTTGCGGGTGTCGCATTGCTCATTACGAAGATCCTCGCCTCATCATATTAGGTGAGTTTTCCTGATTATATTTATTAAAAACCCACTCTTACACCCTGAAATGCAAAAAGTAACAAATAATTAACCGACTGTCTTATTTCTAATCATATTTATTTTAAAAGCCTCTTTTTCCCCACGCCCGTCGAAAAAGATATCTTGGGAAAAAGCTCACAAAGAATAGGTATGTATGGCATAACCAATAAGGACCGCCTCGTAAATCCGAGACGGCCCCTTCGCATTAACATGATCTGATGCAAATATCACTTACACTCAACGCCTTCTTTTTTGCAGATTCTCCATGCTGCATATTTGCCCTGGGCAGTTGCCGGCGGAAGTCCGCCTGAACCCATGAGCCACTGACCTGCAAGGAATACGTTCTTAAGCTGTTTAACAACACCTGGTGTTGTAACGGTCTTTGTATCCTTGTCTGCAACGAAAGCCATGTAAGCGCCTCTGTATGCGTTGCAATGCTTTGCATATGAGACAGGTGTCCATGCGTCAAGAAGCTTGATCTTACCCTTTGTCTCTGGGAACTGCTTCTCGACCTCAGCAATGAGAGCATTGGCAATTTCCATCTTCTTTGCTTCATACTTCTCAGGATCTTTTGCAAGTTCAAACCAGTTGTCGACTTCCTGTCCGTACTGGAAAAGCTTCATCTGGATACTTGTCTTTCCTTCAGGTGTAAGAGTCGGATCGTAATCGTAGCAGATGAAACCAATATCCTTGATCTCTCTGTCCCAGACCTTTATTCCGTCGCTCTCCCAGCATGTTGTATCAGGATCGACATTCATCTTGCCGTCTACGAGGAATGCTGCGTGATACTTACTGAATACGGAGAAGTGAGCCTTATCGTCGAAGCACTTCTTAAGTTTCTTTGGCATGTACTCAGCAGGAAGAAGATGTGTGAAAGTATGATTTGCATCTGTTGCACAGATAACGTAATCAGCCTTAACTTCAGTGCCGTCCTCAAGAACGATGCCTTCAGCGGTCTTGCCGTTGATCTTAACGTTCTTGACAGGTGCGCCGAGATGCAACTTTCCGCCAGCCTGCTTATATCTGTCAGCGATCCTCATAGCTGCAGCAAGTGAGCCTCCCTCAGGAATATCACCGCTGCCGGATGTGACCATCGCATAAGACATGATGAATGAATATGCCTGTGTCGTCTCAGGATGTGTGAGCATTACAGAGCTTCTCAATACCGGATTCTTGAAGCTGTCACCAAGATCCTTAACGCTTACGCCCTTGTATGCCTTCTGTGCGGCAGGAACGTTCTTAACGAAATCACCGAGCTTCATAAAATCTCTGGGACCCATCTTGTCCATCGGCTTGTCGATAGGCATGATCATGGACTCTGCTCTTGTTACGTTCTCGAAAAACTTCTCGATCACATCTTTATCTTCAGGAGACAAAGCGAGCATCTCACGCTTTGTTCTTTCCTTATCTCTCCAGTAAGTTATCTCTCCGCCGTGTCCCTTATATGTAAAGAAGCGGTCCTTGGAATACATCTTGACGCTGTCATCGAGCATTCCGATCTCGTGCCAAAGCTCATTCATGGCACTTCCCTTTTTACTGCACATGAGATAGTTGATGCAGTTGTCGATGTAAACGCCTTCACGCTTCCATCCGGTAAGTTCTCCGCCGGGTACGGGATTCTTCTCATAGATTTCAGTCTCAAAGCCTGAGTTTTGCAGGATAATACCCGCAGTCATTCCGGAGATACCGCCTCCGACAATGATTACTTTTTTCATCTGTTCAATTCTCCTGATTAGTTTGTGCTAATAACACTTGTGTAAGTATATCACTTAATGTCCGAAATCAATCAGAATGACAGATTACTTATATTCTTTTCAGGTATCGATCAGCTTTTGAAGACTCCTTAAGAGCTGCAACACTATGGATTTTTAATTGTTAGCAGTCATTCATCATTGAAAGGACTATCTCAAGATACTTAACATCAACCGTAACACCGAAGTAACCGGGATCGATGATGACTCCCATCTTCACAGGCGCACCGTCATTATTTACTTTTATGGTTGTTTTAACGACATCTGCAAACGCTGACTGCATTACAAGGTATCCGGCACGGCCGGCCTGCTCATAGAACTCCTGAGTCCTTTCCATTGAAGTGAAAACCGGTAAGTACCCTGTGCCGTCAGGACCGGGAACAAGGAACAGCCTCGGTTTACCGTCTATATGATCACCGAATGGAGTTGAATAGAATACTGTTTCTTTGCCAAACAAACCGAGGAATTCTCTGTTGCTTATCTGACCTTTATCTTGTTTTTCGAGCAGTTCAACAGCATTGCTGTTATCCGTCTCAGTCTTTTTGAATATACCCATACTGTTCACCTCTATTCATTGCTCTTGTTTTTCTTGGAAAGCTTGTTCCAGTTCCAGTAACCTATGAATGCTTCGACAAGATAGATAGCCTTCTTTGTTGTGTATACGGGATCTTTCTTGATCGCATACTGTGCTACTGCGATTACGTCTGTAATGATCCACCAGGAATACTGTTCCTTGAATCTGAAAAGTTCCAGTGTGGAAGCTACGATTCCTATGGAGAAGATGAAAGAATCAAGCCACTGCATGATTGTTACGTTCCAGCCGTAATTCTCTGCGAATTTCATCCAGGAATTACCTGCAAGTTCAGACAGTGCGAAATGTACTAAAACCGCTATTCCGATGATCGCAACGATCGCAAAGATCCTTTGAAGGATGCTCATCTTTTTCGCTTTGGCAAGAAGTTCATCGTCTTCATCCTTGTGCTTTGCCCATCTCCACCAGGAGAAGATATTAAGCGGCATGTATACCACAAGCTCAAGCCAGAATGTTGCCCATATTCCGAAGTAGAAAAGGTATATGATGAATACCACTGTGTTGACCATTGCAAACGGGAAGTTCATTCTGTTTACCTTTGCTGTGAGGAACACGCACATGATTCCGCAAAGTCCGGAGATCAAGTTTATCACGGCAAGCCACCGGGGGCATCCCTCTTCAGGTTTGATAGCGTAATATATGGAGATGCCGAGCATTATCACGCACATGACGGCTTCGTACCATTTTAGGCTTCGTACCGCCTTTATTATTTTCTTTATACCATCCATTTTTGTTTCTCCTCTAATGTCTTCATTGCCCTTATCATCGTTGCGCTGATGGGGTATGTGATACGCTTCTCGTCAACGATAATGTGGGTAGCCTCGGGATATGCTCTTTTGAAATACTCGCCGTAGGAAGGTTCGCTTGAATACACATAGTCCATATGCGGAACGTATGCTCTTACCAGAGGCGTCTCCATATCCCAGTTGTTTGTTCCGTCAGGATTTCTGCAGTAATCGTCATTGATGATGTGAAAAGATACGTTGTCGTACAGTGAACAGACTTTCTCAAGCTGCTTTATCCTGCTTTCGACGGAGAGTTCTTCTTCCGAATGCGTCTTCATGATCTCCAGTTCTTCATCGCCGTTGATAAACATGATAACGACAACATCATCACACTGTCTTGAGGCTGTATCGATGCAATACAGATGACCCTTGTGAAGAGGCATGAACTTTCCTCCAAAGAACCCGTGTATTGCAGCCATGTTATTACCTCTCGATATATTTATATAACCTTGCCGGTTTTCCTTTTGAAACTTCCGTTCTGTTTAAGTCGATAACTTTTCCGGTTGAGACATAGTCTCTTAAGAACGTCTTGCGGAAATTGGGAAGATCCAATGACCTGTTCTTGATCGTCTCATATATCCTTTTGAGCTCTGAAATCGTGAATTCATTCTTGTCTCTTAAAAGATTGAATGCATCGTCCTCATAATCTATTCTGTTCCTTAATCTCGTGATCGCCATCTTGATTATCTCAGCGTGATCGAAAGCAAGATCATTCTCGGTTATAACCGTATTCTCATTCGTAAAGATGATTCCGTTCACGTCGTACTTGATAGTAAAGAGCTTTGCATCTTCCGCGTCGTCACCTGCTTTGATGTCGAGCATATACTTGGGAACCAAAGCAGTGTATGCAACTGAGATTACTGTCGTACGCGGATCTCTTCCAGGATTTCCGAACGTATAAAGCTGTTTGAGATATACATTGTCTATATTCGTTTCTGACTTCAGTTCGCGTGCAGCGGCTTCGTCTATTGACTCCTTCCCTGCAGCGAGAAACCCTCCCGGGATTGCCCATCTGTCTTTGTACGGATACTCACCTCTTTTTATCAGAAGGATATTCAGTTCGTCTGAAGCATCGAGTGTAAGGATCACGATATCGGTCGTTACTGAAGGGCGCTCAAATTTAGAAGCATCGTATTCCTCAAGAAACGCCTTTTCTTCATTTGATGTGCATCTGTAATTGTTCATGTCCGCCCTCCTTATTGGTTTTCTGTACCACTTGTATTATGGTACATATTACCATAAGTGTCAAGAACCATTTTTGAGTTTTTTAACTTGTTTTTTGTCCCAAAACCGCATGTTTTAGGGCACGCACCATATTGGTGACACAATTCTTACAGGGTGGTGCTTGATGTTTTCGGACCCTAAGTGGATACTGAAGCCACATCTGCAGGTGATTTTACGAAAGGATCGGATTTGACATGGTCGAATTTGGTGAACAGTTAAGAAGAGCAAGAGAAGCAAAAGGTATGACGCAGCAGTCTCTGGCCGAACAGTTATATGTAACAAGACAGTCTGTATCAAGATGGGAATGCGGCGACCGTTACCCTGATCTTCTCACCACCACGAAAATCGCACATCTCCTTGATGTGAGCCTTGACGACCTTTTATCCGGAAAGGAAATGGAAAAAGTAGTAGAAAGAAACCCTGTAGTAGAGAACAAAGCCGTAAACAACATCATGATCGCACTTTATTCGGTGGTCGTATTGTCTTTGATCGCTCCCGCACTGGACGGTATTTTAAGACATGATTTCAGTGAGATCGGCACGGCGAGCAGCATCGTAACGTTAGTTCTTTTTGCCCTTAAGATCTTCAGTTTTATATATGGTCTGGTAAATGCAATCAGAGGAACCTTGTCACCCAAGAGGATGGGTGCGGTAATAGGCGCATTCTTTACGGCAATGGTCATATCGGGAGCTGTAACGATATACACAGTTTTCCCGTTCAGCGCATTCACCCCTGACACCGATAACGGAAACATGATGAAAGCACTCGCTTTGTTCGTAATAGAATTGTTCCCCGGAATCGCAGGAATCATAGGAACATATTTCTATTTCATTAAGAACAGGAATCAGTCCGTATGGCCCGTGCTTATAACGATCGCATCAATCGCAGGGATCGCAACTGCATTAATCGGCACGCTTACAGTCCTCAGCCGCTACACCGATATGTACTCGCTGAGCCAGACACTGAGCCTGATACTTAATATTGCAGTATATGTCCTGATCATCTATCAGACTTTTACACTTCGCATCAAAAGGGAAAAAGCTAAAGAAACAGTCATCCGGTGATCAAACTAAAAGGCGGGACCGGAATACAACTGCCGGTTCCGCCTTATTCTTTTCAAATTATATCAGCAGGCTTATTCCCTCTTCTGATTGAGCGAATCAATATACTTGTGATACTTTTCTTTTTCGTTATACATGTACTTATCGGCACGGTCGATATAATCGTCGATTGTCAAATCATCACCGGGCTCGATAAATGCATAACCGATACTTGCGTGGAGTACGAATGACAGATTCAGTGCCTTGAAATCATTGCTCATGGATTCGGAAATCTGATGTATGAGATCATCGATCGAATCAGGACATGGTCCTACCGCAATAAATTCATCTCCGCCGTATCTTCCGAACAGCCATTCCTTCGGAGAATGAGTCCTGAATGCATCAGCTGTAGCTCTGATCGCAAGGTCTCCGTTAAGATGTCCGTATACATCATTGATGGTCTTCATTCTGTCGATATCAGCGAAAACAAGTATCGACTTCTCGTTATTTGCTTTTCTCGAAGTGATGTAATCGTAAAGCACCTTCTGGCATCCCGTACGGTTATACATACCGGTAAGCGCATCAGTCATGTAGATCTTCTTAAGTTCTTTGTTGGCACGGTCAGAGAAGATATGACGGCGCATACTGAACAGCTGCGCATTCATGTTCTTAATGAATCTGCTTAAGCCAAGATTGTAAAGCAGCATCGGCGTATTCTTAATTGCAATATAACCGATGATGAAATTCAGGTAATTGAGCGGTGCAAATATATAGAGATTTGATTTTCCTTCTTCATGAGCATAACCGGGATAAAGTTCCTTGGAATCGAAATGTCTCAGAGCTAATCTTTCACCGTTACGGAGCTCATAAAGGATATCCATGTTGGACCCGTAACCTCTGATTCTTTCAGGATAATGATCATCATTCATCTCGAAAAATTCCGGCTCGGTACAAAGGCAATAATCTTTTCCAAGCAGAGGAATATCATTGGTGCTGAGAATTCCCTTCTCATAGAAATCTTCTTTCTTAACTGCAAATGACAACGGGACCTGAAGGCCCATGAAGAAGATGTCCATAATATTCATCTGAAGGTTTTCAAAATATGAGTTTCTGACAGCCTTAAAGCGGTTCTTGAGAGCTCCTTCAGATGCAGTACAGCCGCAGCTCTCTGAAGCAACAAAATACGAATGGTATTCTTCGGTAAAGCGTTCATCAGGATGCGCTATCTGATACTTAAGCTTATCGTATGCTTTTTCTCCGAATGTATCCCAACCTCTCGAAACTGTCGAAAGGATCGGGAAAGTATGCTGTCCGTCTTTGGACATGTCAAAACCTGTCAGAAGAACATCTTCGGGGACACTGTAACCCTTCTCAGTTAATGCTGAATTAATACCAAGTGCCATGTTGTCATTTGCACAGACAATGGCATCAGGAAGTTCTTTTCCTGCTTCCAGGTATTGTTTCATCTGAACATATGAAGTGTAAAAACCGAAATCGCAATAGAATTCCGCTTCGAGTTCCAATCCGTGATCCTTAAGCACATCAACAAGAGCCTGGCGTCTGGTCTTATTCTCGACATTTCTTTCAACGCCGTTTACGAATATGAACTTTTTCGCATTATGGTGCTCTACAAGATGTATCGCGAGGTCTCTAACGCCGTTATAATTTTCAGTCTTGATGCAGGACATGTTCGGAACTTCAACTTCAAGAGATAGCATTGGCACGCCGGCTCTCTGGAAGCGGGCACATACACGTTCCTGCTCATCAGGGAAATTGTAAGTATTGGTGAGCATGATCGCGCCATCAAATGTAGCAGGATCAGGAAGATGGAAGATATTTAACTGGCACTTGTTCTGAAGTGCATGATCTCCCGGGCTGCAATACGTGACAAACACAAAAAGATCAATACTGTCTTCCTGTGCCTTTCTCTGTATGCCTGTAACTATATGTTCAACAAACTCGTTACTGAAACCGTTTGTGAATATAGCTATGCGATTGTTCATTTATGAATCTCCCACACGTTTCAATGAGCAGAACCTAACTATCAGGTCGTGCCACTTATTATCAAAATTATATCAAAATAAGTTTTCTAATTTGACTTATTTGTTCTCATATTTGCATTATACAAAACAGATTCAATAAGTATGTTTAATTCCTGTGAACTTCATTCAAACATTTAACGAAATCGCCTTGTGAACTGACACAAATATCAGTCCGTTTTTTGCAGCAAAAAGTCCGAAAAGCAAGTGTTTTATCAAAACGCTTTAACCTTTAAGCAAAGTGTTCACAGACATTTAATAATGCGTTGATTATCCCTTCGCAATCTCAAATCTATAATAGACTTAGAAATAAACAGAAAGGGGGATCTTACTATGGCACTTACTGACATTTTAAAAGAAAAGATTTTGAAGGCAGGTTCAAAGCAAAAACTTGATTCAATCACCAAGTATGTAAATCATCAGAGCGAAGACATCAGAGTAACTGTAGCTATCGCACTTGGCATGATCCCCAGTTATGAATCCGGAATGGCTTTAATCCCGCTTCTCAGAGATAAGTCCGCAATGGTAAGAGCAACAGCATGTGAATCAGCAGCAGCCATCAAGGCAAAGCATTGCGAAGAGTACATCAAGAAGCTCGCTTTTACAGAGACTGATCCGAACGTAAAACAGGTAGCCATGAAGGCATTCGAATCGTTAAGAGATAAAGTCGCATAAGACTACATAAACACCCCAAAAAGATAAAGGGCCGGGAACTTTTTTCCGACCCTTTATCGTTGAGTCATAGTGCCCCATAAACTACCAGCCCGCCTTAACAAAAACAGTTAAGACGGGCCGGCAGATTTTTCACAGGAATTCCAATATGGAAATTATTGACTGTTAGAATAATCTTTTGTCAGGTCAAAACACCTCATGCTCTCCATTCCGCAGAACTGGGAATCTTGAGCATAATAGATATATGCAGCAACTCCGGGATTACCTTCAGGAGTAATGTAAGGGGTGATATTGTAGTAATCGATCTGTTCGATACTCTTCACAACATCGATATCGCGTACATCACCATAGCGCTCAGTGAAGATTTCAGCCGTCTTATTGAAGAACTCTTCATCAGTCATGCCAAGACGCTTTGCAACCTCTGTATCTTCCAAAGGACTCAGAGTATCAAGATCATAATTGTATACCTCAACGGTGTAATAATCTTCGGAGACAGAAACCGCATATACAACGATGGATACAGTGTTATTCTTTACACCCCATTTATATAAGGTCTCATAACCATCAACATATCCTTCGTCGTATATAAGAGGATACTCCGCTGTGATATGTTCGCTGATAGCAGTATTTATCTCCGTAGCTTCAGCACCATCAACGATAAGCTTGGGACACGAACTTATATAATCGGTCTCACCACTCGAGATGACGTTTCTTGTAAGATCCTCTACAGTTACCTGGTGAGATGAAGTTTCTTTGTCAGTAACGGAAGTGTCAGTAGCAGCTTCACTTGCCGGAGCCTTCTTATTTACGGAGCAGCCGGCTACCGTAATCAAGAGGCATAGAGTTGCTGATATTATCTTTAATCTTTTCATTTAGTGCTTCTCCTGCTGTTCCCCATAAAGCGTATTGTATAAATTGTATGAGTATAAAACATCAAATCAGCATCAATTAAATGTCAGATTAATATAACCTACATGAAGTGAACGGGTTTACGTATCTTCGTCGTCGACAAAATCAGGATTAAGCTTTCTTAAGACTTCTTTTACTTCAGGCAAAGACTCAAGGAATACTTCCACGCATCTCGGATCAAACTGCGTGCCCTTTCCTTCCTTGATTATCTGTACAGCCTTTGAGAAAGAATATGCAGGCTTATACACGCGGCTCGATGTCAGAGCATCGAAAACATCCGCAACTGCCATGATGCGCGCTGCCAGAGGAATCTCTTCACCTTTAAGGCCTTTCGGATATCCCTTACCGTCCCAGCGCTCGTGATGGTACGCAGCCATATTACGTGCTTCCGTAAGATAACCGTCAACTTCCACATTACTGATAGCCTTGTCGATTATCTGCATACCGAGTTCAGAATGTGTCTTCATTATCTCGTATTCATCGTCTGTCAGCTTTCCCGGTTTATTGAGGATAGCATCCGAGATCTTGATCTTGCCTACATCATGAAGCGGAGCAGATTTATAGACATCCTCAATATACTGAGGTGTCAGTTTCTTTCTGTAATAATTCTTACGGTGCAGTCCCTCAAGAATGATCTTTACATACGAAGCCGTCTTCTGAATGTGATCACCTGTATTGGAATCGCGTATCTCGACCATATCCGCCATGAGCACCATTAGGCCGTTCTGCATCTTCAGGATATTCTCGTTATACTGGATGATGTCATGCAATTGACCCGCCATCTCGGTCTCCATCTTGCTGATGGATCTGTACAGATCCCCAACCTCATTGCTCGCATGGATATCAAGTTGTTCAATCTCCTTGACCTGTTCATCCATCGCGCTCTGGTCACCGATGTTATCGCTGAAATCGTTGGCTGCATCGGTAATACTCGTGATCGGATAGATGAGTGAAGACTCTACCTTGGCAACACAAACGCCAATAACAATGATCGTTATCAAAGCAACTGCAATAGCGATAGTACGGACATAATTATTAAGCACTTTACTGATATTGTTTATGTCGATCTCAACGCACAAAAGACCTACAGCATCACCGTTGCTGTCAAAAATAACCTTATATCCGTTGAGCATATAACCATACTCTTTTGAATGGCCTTGAAGGATTCCGCTTTCTGTCTGTGAATTCCTGACAGCAGTCCTTAATGTCTGTATGGTCTCAACCTCAAAGCTTCCTTCTTCACAAGGCGTACCTAAATATGTATATGTTCCTCCGTTTGCGAGTTCTTCAGAAGTCTTGGTATTTATCGCATATGTAAGGCTGTGCACATCGTTGATGTTGTCGAAATAAATAGCATAGAGGTATTCAATATCGGAATTTTCCTTGACTTTATTCAGGAGAGATCTCATCTCCTCGTAATCTTCAGGCATCTCACGTGCCGCGATCATATCACCGAAATTGTACTCATCAGTGATTATATATGCATTATCAAGCACGGTTACAGCATACTTTTCATAGTTCTCAGTAACGTTCTTCTTGAAAAGATGGTAACCCAGAAATACAACAACCAGTGTAAGAACAAGGATCGCAATGACTATATACATTGCCGCAACGATCTTAATACTTATTCCTTTGCGATGTTCCTTAGCCAAAACAAACACTCCCGAATCTTTTATCTAAAACAATTGCACAGAGCAATTTTAACAGTAAACAAAATTTTATACTTTATATTATATGTGTCTAGTATCTATATTTTATGTTTTTATTGTAAATGTACAGAAAACAAAGTTATAAGACCGTCCCTGATGCTTTTTCGAGCACAGAAACGGCCTGTTTTCACCGGATTAACTAAAGGGTTTATTACGAATTAGCGATCCCACTGGGTATATTGACCCACGCTTCCATTCAGATCAGTAACCAGATGTTCCAGTTCAATGCAGGTAGCCTGGTCCTGATCTTCTTCCAATTCTTTCATTATTCCGCCTTTGAAATAGACATAGACACCTTTTTCTTTATAGAGATCAAACAGATCATCAGGAACTGTAAAGAAGAAAACGTCGAAATATTCTCCATTTTCCTGCAATCTTGCGATCGCGTTGTTTACATCTTCAAGCTGGTCAGGTGTCTGGTGATCAGACTCCCTGACATATACCCTGATGCTGATCTTATAGTAATATTTATGCTCCTGGGCATTCTCCCATGCAGTCTTAGTTGCTGCAACATATCCGTCATAGGAATAAATCGAACCTGTATCAACCGGTAAAGATCCCAATTCGGAGAGCTGTAAACCGTCATAAACGATCACGCAGTCAGAAAAACAATCGCCGATTGTCTCGTTTATATGCCCAACGCATTCATCAGCGTAGTAGTAATTCACATAAGATTCTGTGAGCACGTCACCGAAATAATCACATGTACCACATACAAAAACGTTATCCGAAGTAACAAGCGAGAATTCATTACCTTCAATGTTAACGCCCTCATTTTCATCGACTGTAACTCCGTACTTGTAATTCAGATATGCTCCGATTTCTTCTGCGCGCGCTGCATCAGAATGCATATAGTACACTACAAATACCGCCAGCACAGCGCAAAGAAAGAATACGACCAATGATACTTCCGCAATTTTCTTGCCGCTCATGTAATTGCCCCCTTATGCATAGACAGAATACCCCTAATATAGCTTCTGTACTAAATACAATTGAAATAGTATATTTGTTGCAATAACTTAAAGAGTATATCAAAAGGTTAATCGTGAAGGGAATCCATAATCAAATGAAGATCTATTTTGCCCCGCTTGAAGGCATTACAAATTACATTTTCCGCAATGCTTACAACGGGCTCTACGGCAATATAGATAAATATTTTGCACCTTTTATCTCCCCATCCGAAAAGTGTCCCATCACTCCCCGTGAGCGAAAAGATCTGATCCCGGATCACAACACAGGCATATGTCTTGTCCCCCAGCTTCTAACCTGCAGGTCAAATCACTTTATTGAAGGCGCGCAGGAGCTTAAGACTATGGGTTACACGGAAGTAAACCTTAATCTCGGATGCCCTTCAGGAACCGTATGTGCAAAGGGTAAGGGCGCCGGATTCCTGCCGAATACTCTTGAACTTCAAAGATTCTTAGATGACATCTACTCTTATTCTGAATCTGACGGAATGAAGATATCGATAAAGACAAGGCTCGGCTACTTTAATCCGGATGAGTTCTATGATCTCATAGACATCTTCAACCAATACCCTGTTTACGAACTGATCGTGCACCCGAGGATAAGATCCGACTTTTATAAGGGCGAACCTCGCAAGGAATATTTCGCATACGCCTTGGAACATTCAAAATGCCCTCTTGTGTATAACGGCAACATCTATTCTGTCAGTGATTATGAAGAGATGAAGCGCACATTCGGCACAGATCTTGATCCCGTGATGTTAGGCAGAGGACTTATCGCAGATCCATCTCTTGCAGGAAAGCTTAAAGGCACTACACAAGAAACTGACTTTGCCAAATTCAAAATGTTCCACGATACTCTTTATCACGAATATCAGAAGATCATGTCACCTGATATCAATGTCATCTACAAGATGAGAGAATTGTGGTCTTATTGGCAATTGCAGTTCGAAGGAAGCGAACGCGACATCAAGAAACTTCTGAAAGCAAAGAAGTATTCTGAATATGAGGATGCCGTATACCGCATTCTTGATCGGTAATTACAGAAATTATATTGTTATCTCACCATAGTTTTTCGAACTGAAAACAGAATACTGTCCAGGAAACAATTCCTCACAGATCCGAAGTTCGAGTTCCTGTCTGTGGATCCAGTGCCTTACAAGACCGTCTTCACCCTCAAGGCCGCATCTGACTGCGTGCGGACAATTATCGAAGTAATCACAGAGCATGGAAAACCATACTTCATTACCTTTATCATCAACACGCTCTTTCCTTGCGTTCTCAAGATTCTTTCTGATACCTTCAGGTTCGGTCTTAATGTATGCTATATGAACCGACTTATCTTCAAGCACATTCTTTATCTCACGATAGAAATTTATAATCGCTTCATCACTCATATCGCGGAAGAGAATAAGATCCTCAACAGTGTTTTGAAACAATGAGCATTCAGCGATCAACGGCTCTCCATCCCATTTTTCAAAACGGTCCAAAACAATCTCTTTAAACTGCCCGAAAGATATCCTGTTGTTATATATCTCATACTTTTCCATGTCCTGATAAAACTCATGTTTATCAGTCTTAACCTTCGTATAGCAGACGATCATGTGATCATCTTCTGTATGAGCTTTCTCTTCTATCTTTTCGCGCATGGAAGAGTACTTATCCAGCATGTTCAGATAATCTTCCTTATTCATGTATGCGCACCAGGCAAGCTCAACGGGAGAATAATCCCCCTCCTCATAAACTTTATGGTCAGGATATTTCTCCGATAACCTTCCGGTTAATGTGCTCTTTCCACTGCCCTGTATGCCTTCAACAAAATAATTCATAACTGTCCGTCCTTGATCATGAAAGTTCAGAACCGGTAAAGTATGCCGTTACTGCGTAAAGGTACCATAGGCGGCAACTGCTTCATCTATGGTCATCTCGCCTCTTCCGACAAGGTAAACAGCCTGCCTCATCTGAAATACCGCATCATCTGTCAGTCCGATCACTTCGGGTGACAGGATTCGTGATTCAGGAATTTTTCCGAATGCAGCATACATGTTATTGAACGAAAGATCCTTTGTCGGTGACATGAGGCCCTTATTCATTGCCATCTGATTCAGCTCACGTGAAGTTATAAGAAAACGCATGAACTCATTGGCCATATCGAGATTTGCACTGTCCTTGTTGACTGAGAACTGGAGATTAGGCATGTCAAGGAAATATGCTCCATCGTCTGACACAGGGATAGGTACAAAGGCATAATCAAATGGATTGGCAATAAATGCTTCGGAACGGCTCTCACGCTTCTTTGTGCCTGAGACAGTATCTCCGGAGCATGTCATCATCGGAATGTCACCTTCGAAGAAACGGAGGATAACGGCATCATAGTTGTTCTCGATCTGTTCGCAGCTGTCAAGATCGACACATCCGTCATTCATAAACTGCGTTACTTTCTCAAGTGAAGGTCTTAAATATTCGCCGGCCGAAGGATCAAGTGAATTAAGTTTTTTAACAGCCTCTGCATCACCCGCAACTGTTCCACAAAAATACGGATAGATCGTCAATGAGAATAGAGAGGTCGTCTCCTTCTGTGAGAAACCCATCATGGGATTTGCATAACCCTTTTCACGGAAAGCATTGCAGACATCCACAAGTTCCTTATATGTCGTAGGAACGTTCAAGCCCTCCTTTTCGAACAGTTTTTTGTTCACGAGCATGCCATATGTATTTGCGAAAACAGGCACCATCGGAAGAGTGCCGTCATCCGTATTCAAAATGATATTGCCGCGGATGCAGTCAAGATTAAGGTTGAGCGCGGGATCTGCCAGATTCTCTGCATGCTCGATACAGGATGAATACTTTTCCCTGCCATACATCCAGGAATAATTGACATAGATGTCAGGAGCATCATTTCCGTTAAGGACGGTGCCAATCATGTTGTTATAATCATCAACCTTCGTAAACACGAGTTCCACATTCGGATAGTACTCGTTAAACCGGTCAAATTCAGTTTCCAGAGCTTCGAAGTTATCGTAGCCTCCGGCAATGGTAATATGACAGCTGGTCGACTTATCCAGCGCAGGACTGAAGCCTTTATCGACATCAGCTTTCGGAGCCGTGCATGCAACCATGCCAAGACCCATTGTTGCCGTTAAAAGTAAACTAATCGCTTTTTTCATATTCATTCCTTTCCTTCCCTGATTCTCCTGATTTCTTTGATCACCAGTTTGATATCCACCGGCTTTGCAATATGTCCGTTCATTCCCGCATCAAGACATTCCATGATGTTCTCCGAGAATGCATCCGCCGTCATGGCAACGATCGGAATCGATGCTGCCCACGGGTTCTCAAGTTTACGTATCGTCCTCGTAGCATCAAGTCCGTTCATTTCAGGCATCTGAACATCCATAAAGATCAGTTCGTAGCTGCCTTCTTCAGCCTTGCTCAACATATCCACACAGACACGTCCGTTTTCTGCACGTTCGGTTGTTATTCCAAACATGGCGAGCATTGCAGATATGATCTCCCAGTTAATGTCATTATCCTCGGCCACAAGAATATTGATACCGTTAAGATCCGAATAATCATCCTCAGGTTCAACAGAACCGGATTCTTTGCCGATAAGGCCATTGATCTTGTCATAGAGTGTCGAGCGGAAAAGCGGTTTGCTGACAAAGCCGTTTGCACCTGCAGATCTTGCCTTATCCTCGATATCCGACCAGTCATATGCCGATATTAGTAAGATCGGGATCTGCGAATCTATCTCAGAACGGATCCGCTTTATTGTCTCAAGTCCATCTATGTCAGGCATCTTCCAGTCGATGATTATAACAGTGTAATCACGGCCTGAAAGGTGTCTGTGCTCTATCATTCCGAGAGCTTCAAGTCCGTTATTTGCCTGTTCAACATTAGCGCCGAGAGAAGCAAGCGTATCTGTCGCCGTCTGAAGCATCGTCTCATCGTCATCAACGATCAGGACATCTATCGGTTCAAGCTTCATGTCTTCGCGCTGCCTGTCGGCAACAGGAATATCAAGAGTAACGGTAAAGGTTGTTCCCTTCCCCTGTTCGCTCTGACAATCGATCGTACCTCCGATCAGATCAACCATTTGCTTTGTTATGGCAAGTCCGAGTCCTGTACCCTGAATGCTGTTTACTCGGCTGTCCACCTGACGTGAGAACGGCTTATACATGTTTTCCATGAATTCGTGACTCATTCCTATACCGGTGTCCGATACAACATAGATAAGCTTTATACAGTCAGTTACATCACTGTGTTCCTCGCACAGATCAACACTGACACGTCCTCCGGGTTCAGTGTATTTGATGGCATTGGAAAGGATATTGATAAAAATCTGATTCAGACGGAGCTGATCTGTATAGAGGTACTCCTTCTCGAACTGATTGATATGGAAACTGAATTCGATATTCTTCTCCTTGATCATCGGCTGGGAAATATTAACAAGATTCTCGACCGTCTCAACAATGGAAAACGTCAAAGGACTCAGTTTCAGTTTTCCGCTCTCCACCTTTGAGATATCCAGAATATCGTTGATCAGTGTCAGCAGATGATTGCTTGCAAGACTGATCTTACGGAGGCTCTCCTTTGTTGACTCCACATCACCCGGATTTTTCTCGGCCAGGGTGGTAAGACCTATGATGGCATTCATCGGGGTACGTATGTCGTGTGACATTGTGGAAAGGAAATCAGTCTTGGCTTTATTGGCGGACTCAGCCTTCCTTGCCGCGATCTGAAGTCTCTTATTTAAGTAACGCATATAGAAAAGGTCACTGAGGAAGAGGATAAGAAGTCCTACAGATACGACTATAAACAACACATGATTTTCCGTATCGACTTTAAGATCATCAGCAGGAACAAGTCCCAACATCGTCCAGCCTGCTGTAGCAGAGATCGGTGTATATGCAAGGATACACTCCTGGCCGTGAGAGTTGATCATAGACACGGAACCCGTAGAGGATGTGATCTTATCAAAGAGTTCCTTCGAAGACTCCGGATCCGTCTGGTTATAGGATTTGTAAAATTCGAAAAAGCTGGAATTCTTATAGTTATGACCTTTAAGGATATAATCGCCGCCGGCATCGATCATTGAAAGCTCTGCATTTACGAGCTCTGTCTGAGGAAATACCCATTTCTGTTCCAGATCCGAAATCGGGATTACGCGCAAAAGGACTGCCGTCTCAGCAGTATCACTGTCAGGATTACGCAGCGTTACCATGTTGCAGAAGGCCAGTGACTGCTCGCCATTCATCGGGTTGGTATAGGCACGTGTTATGTTAATCGACTTGCCGATCTCATCTATCCAGTCAGTATTCTTCAGGAGATCAAGCCTCTGATAAGACGCATCGTATTCATCGGCCGTACCGATTCCCGGACGCGTGGAAAGACCTGTAAGAGTATCCGTTGAAATAATATGTGCAGATGTGTTTTCGAGAACATGGGAGGAACGGATATATTCAGCCGCTTCTTCCATCGTCATATTACTGTTGTTGATATATTGCGCCCAGACATCGCAGATCCTCTGCTCACCTTCAAGATAATTCTCAGTCACGTGTTCCATTGTGACTGTAGTATTCTCAAAGTTCTCTATCTGCCTGCGGTAAGAATCCCTGCTCTCATATCCTGCGTATAGTACAACGAAGGTCAATATTGTTGCCATAATGGCAATGTTGACTATAACTATCAAGAACTTCTTCATACGCTGAACCGGTATCTCCTCAGAAAACACACTCGTATATATTAATTATATTTTACAATTCGATGTTTTCAAGAAGAACGGCCGATAATCACCGTAATTACATATTTTTGTCTGCAAATTATATGAAAGAGCTATTTTCTTTTCCGTACAGGATGCCGGATAACTGTTCTCAACTTATCCGAAGCGCTTTTTCTCGGATCCGACAGATATATCTCATGGTGAAGTCTGTCTTTGCCGAAATCGTTCTCATAACCGTTTTGAAGTATATAAGCATCCATCAAAGCAACCGTTTCCGGTTCGTTATCATAAGTACCCATATGCATCATCTGCACACACAGGCCCTCTTCAATCGTCATGAACTTAACAGGCGAACAATCAATCTTTTTCCTGTCCGTTGCAGTCCTGACTGCCCATTCGACATCCGGTGCAGTGATAAAATCAGGCAAACGTATTACGGAAATCCAGTTAAAAGCTGACTTATCAGCATAGTTCACACCATCGATTCCTTCCTGCCACCAGAAGCCTTCCAGCGGAGGTACTACATACTCGTAAAACCCGGGTATTTTATAATCAGTTTTGTAACTCATCTTGAGTGTGTAGGCTACTGCATATAGACATCCTACTGCATGCTGATAATCACCGTCTTCGATATTAGGATCACCTGTTCCTCTGACAGTAAGATAATTGACGGACGGTATATTTACGATTTCAGGAGTATTCTTTGGCAGATAGTACTCCTTGAATTTCTTTTTCAGATCCAATGCCATTTAAGATCACTCAACTTCCAATATCTCTTTTTGTTTTTTCTTGCTCAGACTTCCGAGTACTATTCCATATGCCTTATTAAGCAGATCCCTGAGGATATCGTCAGGCACTTTTCCATCAGCTTTAACCGAATTCCAATGCACTTTGTTCATGTAGTAACCGGGAATTATATCCTCATACTGTTTGCGCCAGAATTCGCCTTCGAGCGGTTCCAGTTTCAACGTTATGTAATAAGGCTTGTCATTATCATCCAGGCAAATTGCGGCGAACATTTTGCCGCCTATGTGATAACGTATCCAGTTCCAGTCCTGCTGCAGATCCTTTGTTACGCCAGGCTTTTCCAGAAGGTATTTATCAATCCAATCGTATTTCATTATCTGTGTCTCCGTTTGACTTATTTACCGCAGTACGCTACTGCATCAGCCTGGAACAGTAATCCATCCTTACCGCCGACATGGGCAAACTCCGTCTGGATGGATTTTCTTACAGGATACTTCCCGTTAAATCTTTCCTTGATGATCTTCTCCATAACGGGGATGTTCCATACATCCCTGAACAGACAATCCATCTGCACCACGGATTCCAATGTAAGACCGACCATCGCAAGTCTCTGTTCCATGTTATCGAAGGCTCCGTTGATCTGTTCCTCTATGGTTCCTCCGATATTACCTACGCAGTATCCCAGGAAACAAAGATCACCGGCCTTGATGATCCCTGAGTGAGCCCATTCTTCACTTACATCGTATCTTTCTATTTCTGCCATTTTTCTTTCCTCCATATATTTTCATCATTGAGCCTGCCATTTCCTTAAGTCTCATACGCACTTCTTCAGGTTCGATCACTTCCACCTTATCACCGAATGTAAGCATCCACATCGTAAGATTATCGATATCAGCGTAGTCTTTAATCAGAAGAAGCCGGCCGTCTTCCTGAACTACATAACAGTCAGGACCGAATTCCTCTACCAAACGCCACTTCATATCCGGATCAAACAATGCTTTAAGCACTATATTCCGCGGAAACTTCAATTCAGAACTGAGATCCGGTACCGGCGCATTTCTGCATGCAAACTCTTTTTTCGTCTCCTTTACCTTATCCATGCGGTTCAGCTTGAAAAGTCTGTAATCTTTCCTCTGCCTGCACCATCCGTATACATACCAGCTCGTCCATTTGAAAACAATGTAATATGGTTCTATCGAACGCTTGCTCTCTCCTGACGGAGCATAATAGTAAAACTCAAGAATATGCCTGTTCTCTATCGCGTCCTGTATTGTCGATATCTTTGGTGCCAGAGACTCCTTATACCAGGACGAGAGATCAATAAGGATCGAATCTCTGCCGCTGATGAATTCAGATGACCCCGCCTGGATCTTCTCCATCAGCTGGCCGTAATAACTGCTTCCGCTCACGCTATCGAGGCTCCTCAAGCCCGCAAGTATCATCTGCATATCTTTTGAAGTCAGGATCGTCCTGTCAACCTTATAGCCTTCGGCAATGCTGATTCCACCTCCGACACCTTGAGAAGTACGTATCGGGATTCCCGCATACAACAGGTCATCTATGTCACGGTTGATGGTCCTCCTTGATACTTCGAATCGTTCGGCGAGGTCGGGTGCGGTTACCTTTTCCTCCTGCAGCAATACGGACAATATTCCGATAAGTCTGTCTATCTTCATCCTTTTTTCGCTCCGTGATGATACTAACAAAATAAACATGACAACAGTGTGTCATGTTTATTTTAACAGTTTATGATTTGTATCGGAAAGGCCATCAAGAAGTCTTATGAGCCGCTGTATCTGAATGTCTCTTCAGGTCCGAGATAAGATCTTGCAGGATACTCTTCTGCTTTGAAAATAACCAGCTTCTGAAGGACAAAATTCGGGTCGAGCGCGAAGACATCGATGTCATTTACTCCCTCGTTGAGCGTTACTGTAACATCTATCTCACGCTTATTCTGAAGCACTCCCAAAGACCAATAAGGATTGCCGTCGCCTACTGCAAAATAAGGATGGATCATATTGATCTTCTTCATCTTGCCGCCGTTTGCGCTTACACCGAAGAATATCTCATTTTCTCTCGAATAAGGATTACTGGGATTTACACAGAATGTGATCGTGTAATTACCCTTAACAGGAACATTCACTTTGTAAGTCAGCTTCGGGCTATCTTTTCCGCTTCTTCCGAAGATAACATCCTGCGGATAAGCCTTAACTGCATCAAAGCCTCTGGAATAATCTTCTATTACTTTGAATCCGCCTTTTGATGAATCAGTCTTGCTGTAGAAATTCTTTGCTTCTATCGAGATATAATCCATGCAGTCAATGCTTCCCGGCCATGATCTCTTATGGAGCGGAGCATCAATGACTTTCTCGTTCATGTCGATCTTTCTGCCGCACCAGTAGTACACTCCGTCAGGCTTCCTGCCTGCACCGATATCTGCCAGCGTATTGACAGGGAACTTCACAACAACATTTCCGTCGGAACAATGAATGCATATCTCAGGTACGCATTTTGTCTTCTTGTACTTTTTCCTGTCGAGCCTTACCTTAAGCACCTTCAGGGCATAAGGCTTTACTGTGCCTTCTGCTTCAGATACGCTGATAAAACTGTTAGGATTCTCGACCTTGAAATGAGCAGCAGGAGCGCCTGCCGTACTAAGCATCAGCTCAGCCTCATCCTTAGACGGATCCAGGAAAGCATCTGCAACGGGAACAATACCGGTCCAGAATTTACCTTCCGAATATTGATCACTTCCCTTAACAGATACTATGAGTCTTTCTTTGTTCGCAGGCTCGAAAGTATGAACCACAGGATACTTGCATCCTTCTTCGCACCAGTCGCTAAAACCGATATGCTCGGATAAGCCCATGCCATACCACATTCCGTTCGCGATCTTATGAAGTTCATCCACTATCTTTCTGTCGTAAGCGATGCATTCTTCAACCTTCTTTGCGAGCGTCATGGCATATGTGCTGCCCTGCGCTGCAAAGCCGTGATTCATTGTCGTAAGAAGCCACATCTTCTGAACATTTAAATTTGCCGTCAGAGGCAGCCAGATGAGCTCATAGAAAGAATATCTCGTGTTGCCTTCTAGTTTGTTCAAAAGCTTATCAGCATCGCTCATGAGCTTCTCACACTTTACGAGTGTGTCAAACGCTTCACTGTATGCGAACGGGGCATAGACCAGATCGTTCATTGCTTCCGTTCTTCTGGCTGAAGTTATCCTTGTGTATCCTTCCAGAAGTTCAACGCATTTATTTAGTTCCTGCGATGTGATCTTTCCTTTGAAATTACACTCTACACAGAGCCTGGTATATTCGTGAGCGCTGCCGGAATTACTTGTTCCCCAGCGGTCGAAATCGTATGCGAGATCGAGGAAATATCCGAGAGGATATTCGTTACTGAATACATCACCGACATTAACGATCCAGAGATCTCTTATTCCGAAGTCATATGCTGTCGTCATCTGCTCCCAGACTTTTGTCAGGTGAGTTGTATTAAACCATTCAAATGACACCGGAAGTCCGTGATAGTCGAAGTGGTAATACATACCGTATCCGCCCTTGTGACTTCTCATCTTGTTTGTCGGAACGGTCCTTAAGTTGCCGTGATTATCATCACAAAGCATCAATGTAACGCCTTCAAGTTCAGGATCATCCATGAGTCCTGCCGTCTTGTCATCACCGTAAAAATACGGCTCAACTTCCTTATACAGTGCCAGCATTCTCGGCACTTCATCGAGGTTCGCGTTAACGTTTTCCCTGATAAGCCTGTTCTGTGTCTTGAGAACTTTACGCAAAAGATCGATATTGTCTTTGAGCGTTGCCTCCTTACCCATTATCGCGGTGTCAGCTTCGCCTCTCATACCTACGGTAATGACGTTCTCAAACTTGCCGCTTCTCTTTAATCCGTCTTCCCAGAATCTTGTGATGCCCTTCTCATTTGTAAGGAAATTCCAGGCATCTCCATAGACAGATTTAGGTCCTCTTAAGTACTTATATTCCTCACCCTGCCTTAAGCATGGTTCGTGATGGCTCATACCCATTACGACGCCGAGTTCATCGGCAAGAATGCAGTTCTCAAGTCCCGGTCCGTCATTCGGGAATATCGCTGACCACATTGCTGGCCACATATAATTTCCCTTAAGTCTTAACAGGAGCTCGAAAACATGTTCATAGACTTTGGCATTAAAGCCTCCGAACCTCTTGTTGCAGTAATTGCCGAATGCCGGCCATTCATCATTAATAAAGAATCCCCTGAATTTTACAGAAGGCTCTTTTGAGATCATGCAATAATCTTTAGGGATCTTGAATTCATTGATCCTTACAGGCTTTACATCAAGCCAGTCGATAAAGGGGGATACTCCGAGCATCTCTGAGAGCTTGAACATACCATATATCGTTCCACGCTTATCGCTTCCCGTGATAATGAGGCTGCCGTCTTTTACTTCGATCTTATATACCTCACGCTTTCCTTCAATATCGGATACATCCACATCGAGATTTCTGATGAGCGGATCACCGATCGTGCCGACATAGACCGGACTGTCAGTATCTTTATTCTCGAGAAGTTTGGGAGCAGCTCCGAAGACAGCCTTTATGTCGCCTGCAATTTTTGAGGCTATCTTCTTAACGCCGCTCAAGGCTTCAGCGTCGTATACAATGGCATTTCCGCCCTTCCTGATCTTTGCGGTAGAAATAATGAAATCCATGGGCATCCCATCCTTTTATATTGACTTACATGTTAGTATACTACATCAGTCGATTGCTATCCACCTGTTTAACATATCACGCCTGTCAGCCTGTGATCGTCTGCTATAACCACTTTATCACAGTCGGTCCGCCTTACATGATATTATTATCATCCATATAGAATCATTGTCATAAACAGAGGATCTGGAAAAAGAATAACCTCCCAAACACTTAGTCTGAGAGGTTATTGCCGTATCATCCTTCAAGCATCGGAATATTAAGCATTTGGTTGTTTGCGAACTGTCGCGCAATCTTACTGGTCCATTTCTTTGTATAACGGCTTCGTTAATCCGTTAATTTTTTCCATTCACGGCAGAACTGATAGAAAGAAGTCCAATAGTTTTATGCCGGCTGTTGCCATTTTATGTTAGGCTTGATTCCCTTTTTCACACAATCATCGAGATACAGATCTATCAGATTCTGGTATGGAATACCTGTCTCTTCTGCAAGCTTCTTAAAGTAATCTACAGTCGTTGATTTGAGATTAATAGTTACTTGGCGCTTAAGTTTTTCTGCATATGGATTCTTTCTGGGATTGAGTTTTGAAATATCATAGTTATCTCTCATAATTCTCCACCGCCTTGAAC